>Ga0075723_112_pt1 | contig 143536 bp, 145 predicted proteins | sample RifGroB1_FD_67784 | JGI IMG/M metagenome (GOLD analysis project Ga0075723, IMG submission 67784) | Microgenomates (Woesebacteria) bacterium GW2011_GWB1_39_12 | reverse complement strand
TTTTAATAAAGTAAGACTGACGATTCTAATTAGAAAAAAAAATACTATACCAAGAATGACTCCGAAAAAAATTATACCCTTGAAACGCGCAAGATAAGCCAAAGTCAGTCTTAGGGAAAAGCGGAGGCTAGCCATAAACTTGTCTTTATAAGGTTATCGAAAGAATTGATATAACCAGGAAGAGTCCTGATAATACAAAGGTGGTTTTAAATACTACCTTTTCAAGACCCCTTCTGGTAAATGAGGGAGACGACCCACCCATTCCCCTTGCGAATCCTGTTCCTCGCGGTTGAAGAAGAATTAGAACGCAAAGGGAAGTCGAAAGAAATATTTGGACTACTAATAGGATTGTGGTCATGTGTTTGTATTATATATTAAATTATTTAATCAACCAATATATAAATGAAGTTATTAGAGAGAGGAGAAAAGAAAAGCCGACAAAGGCCAACAATCCTGAGAAGTTTAGCGATGGAACGTCAATCCATTTGCTGGTTAAACCACCAAAGTGAAAGGCAGTAATTCTGAAATCTTTAATGATTAAGGTCACTATGTAAAGAACGACTGCAGATGAAACCCACCTGAATAGACCGAAAGTCACGAGATTAAGCGGTAGTAGTAGAAGATTAATAATAGGTTTAGCAAGAAGAAAGGTCGCAGTGACTGCAAGACCTGTTGCAATTAGGGTCTCTAGTCCATTTTGAAAAACCATCCCTCGAGCGATATTTGAAACAGCCCAGAGGGAAAAGGTATCAATTACAAAGTGGCGGAGTATTCGCTTCATTAATTAAGTATAACAGTGGCAAGAAAGGAGTAGCAAGACATACCGATATTGCAACCTAATCAATGTCCGATATTGTTTATTGTTGCTTAGACTGGATGCAGCAAATCTGCCTTTAAAATGATTTAACAAATTATATATTTGTTATTTATTAATTGCCCAAAACAGCATATTCATAAGCAAGGGCTACCGAACTCGCCCACTGTTCTTGCTTTAGACCACCTGCATTTAGTCTTGCTTGCATTAGTTCAGTAACTAATCCATTATCAGGTCCGTCAAACTTTTTCCTTTGTGAATTCAAATTAATTACTGTTAAAGCAAGTTTTAATCCCTCTTTTGTAATTGCAGTGGCAGTGGAAGATTTGGGAGTTACAGGGTATAAAGGATTCATAAGAAAATTGTGTACCAATATCTGTTGCTTTATTTCTCCTTTGAAAATAACCGAATCGAGCTGCGGAGTGCCCACGACCCAATCTATAAGAGAATTAGTAGCGTTTTGATCAACAAACAGATCTGTGTTTTCTGGATTGGTATATATTGTTATTTGATGATTTAATCTTTCAAACTGTGTTTGTACACTTGCATTGGTTAGTTCTAAAATTGCATTGAATCTTCCAGCAAGATTTTGATCTAATATAGTGAGATCAGTTAGTGGAGGTTCTTTATTTACTAACAGGATTCTTGAGTTTATTGATGCGTTTAGAGATTCGAAATCGGTTTCGCTGAATTCATTGTAGTGAAGAATTTCACCAGTGGTATCCAATCTTATTCCACGTGTTTTAACGTGGTCTAAGTATGCTTTGTATGCTTCTGATTTATTTCTTTCACAAGCTGTTAGAGCAAGGGCAGCTGTGAAGATAGAACCCTCGATTAAAAAATCTCTGCGTGATATTGTCATAGAAAAGAGAAAAATAGTGCAGGTTGTTTATTCTATTAGTCCAACATCTTGAAGTCAATATTATTCCCAAAGTTAGAAGCTAATCAACCGTTCGGCTTGAGCTCACGGCCGAAAGCCCGACGGGTTGTATACGTTCGAACCCTTCGGACTGATTAAAATTTATATTCTGAATATTAAATTCTAGCTAGTGGGAATTAGCTCTTTCTGCAAAAGTTTAAAGTGATATCGGCGTGCGAAACGATGGTTTTCACCTGTGTTTTTCCGCCGTCAACTATTATTAAGTCCGGTACTCCCCAACCGTCTGGAGGCGGATTAAAATATTTTCTTCGTCTTTGGGCAACTTCCCTGAGAGATGCCAGATCATCCATTCCCCTTTTTTTGCCTGCCTCGCCGGCCGGCGGGTGAATTCTGAAGCGTCTGTAATAATTTTTGTCAGGTTCCGCATTTACAAAAGTGACCAGTGACGCGGTTGGTTTGGAACCAGACAGATGCGCAATGTCATAACATTCAATACGCTCAATTTTTTTTGAAAATCTAATATATTTTGCCAAAATTGCCTCAAGAGAGTTTATTTCAGCGGCTCTTATATCTTCGATAAAATTTGGGTTTTTTAGAAACTCGTTAATCGGTGTAATCGGTTGGGTTATATAGTCAAGTTTCTGAATTTGATCACGAACAATTTTTGCCTTTTCGAAATTCTCCTCTCTGGAAAAACCAACCATTTCTTTTTCAAGAGATTCTCGGACAAGATGTATGTCTCCTGAGAGAATTTTTATGATTGTTTTTATATTTTTTTTATAAAGTCTGCGATAATTCTTTTTTATTTTTTCGTCTTTCATATTTTCAGTTAAACTAGGGCAGGGGTTGCAAAGTCCGATTTGGCTATAAAGACAGCCTCTTTTACCGATTTTATGTTGGGCATAAGGAATGATACGACGTAGCATTTTTAAGACCCCTCGAACGCTCCCCGAAGCCGGAAACGGTCCGAAAAAGGTAAGCGAATTTGTTAGATCAACCTTTCTTGCGGTTATAACTTGTGGGAAGAGGTCATTAGTGATTTTTATATATAATGGATTCTTGTCGTCTTTAAGCTGACTATTGTATTGAGGTTGAAGATCCTTCACCAGTTTTGCTTCAAGGAGAAGCGCCTCAAGTTCTGAAGATACCTTAATGATTGACAAATAATTTGCCTCGCTGATCATTCTTGCTGTTTTGGGTGATAAATTTTGGAGAAAGTACGAGGCGACTCTACTTTTTAAATTCAAAGATTTGCCGATGTAGATTGGTTTTTTCTCTTTATTCCAAAAGATATATATACCCGGATTTTCGGGTATCTTTTTGGGGTTAGTTTTGTGAACCCTTATTTTTTTTAAGGAAAGTAACATTTGAAAGTTTAAATTTAGACCCTCGTAAAATGTATCTAATTCTGACTCGAGTAAGTCTGAGATAGACAATTAGAATTATTATTATTAATACAAAAGACAAAGACAGAATCTGTGAAATTATACTCTGATTTTTATTTGTTGGTATTGAGAGCTCAGATCTATAAGCGTTAATAATAACTTTCGAAGGCGCTTTTTTAGCAAGTATTCCATAAGGAATTTTGAAAGAGGTTTCAAACTTAGCAAAAGGCGGAAGAATCGGCGTGTAATTTGAGCTGACTACTTTACCATCAAAAATTATTTGAGGAATGAGGTCATACACGGCTGTCGGACCCGGATTGGAGATAGTTACTTTTACGTTTTTAGAAAAAAGAAAAAAATTTTTGGGAAAAGAGGCTTGAATGTTAATATTGGTAGTCCTCTTTTCCGGAAGTTTGCCAAAAGAAACAAAAACGTCCTTTTGAGGTTCATCGCCTAGTTTATAAGAGCCCGCCGAATAAGGAGTAAAAGCGTCCTTACCGTGGATGACAAATGAAAAATGCCTTAGATCAAGCTTGTTAAAGTAATCAATGCCGCTCGTTGCACCCCACGTTGGGTCGACCGGTATCCACGTAGAAAGTTCCTCATCCCAATATTCCGGCCAAGCGTGAAGAACGTCTGATACAAACGAAAGAGGTTGAATTTTTGGGTTTTCAGAGTAAGCATAGCCGTTGATTTCTCTAGCCGGGATTCCATTGGCTCTTGCCAAAGCGATAAAAAGGTCCGTAAATTCGGTACAGATCGCGTTTGTTGGATTGGCGAGAGCATTTTTAGCTCCTAGTCTTTCTGCTTCGGGTTTCACTCTGTCATAGTTGTAGACAAGAGTTTTGGTAACATAATTATATATTTCTTCGGGAGTTTTTAACGACTCCGCAAGCTCTTTGATGCCCGGATCATCGCTTTGCCACACCTCCTGGGGCTTGGTGTTTTCCAGAAGAGAAGATGTTGAAGGCTGAATAAATTTCCTCGGTTTTGAAAAGATTTGTACAGACCCTTTAACTTTGACAAGTTTTTTCTGTCGGGGTAAAAGGGTATAGGAGGAAATCCAGTTACCGTCTGAATCCTGGTAGAGATTTGCGGGTAAAGGATCAATTTCTTCATAAAACATCTTTTGAGTCGAAGTATCGGGCGGTATGGCGATTTCCATTTGGGTTTTTTTATTTGCGGAATTTTGCAGATGATAGTTCAGAGTGAAAGAAAAAACCTGTGATTGACCGAAGCCTGCAGAAATTCCGTTTATAAGGTCTTCTTTTTGAAAAATATAAATTCTTCTCTCGTCTTTATCTATTATTTCTCTCGCATCGGGAGATATATAGGCTTCCTCTCCAAAAGATTTTGTAGTTGATAGCAAGACTTTATATTCATCAAAAACTTGGGGATTTGCCAACTTAGGAATGAAGACCTCCCAGACGTCTCCGGTTTTTGTTGCAAGCGTCTCTTCTTCATAAGTTATTACAAAAGTTCTTGCTTTTCCTATTCCGGGAAGGGTGTCTTCAAAATCTACTCTTAGTTTTACACTATCGCCTTCTGTCAGTTGAAATACCGAAAGTTTTTTTCCTTCCTCAAAAGCCTTTATGTTCTTGGGTTCTATCCCTGAAAGAGATAATGTATAGCTCTTGGCAAGCAGCTGGGAAGTCGTATTTTTTATGGTTATTGTATTTGTAACTTGAGTTTTCCCCGTGTCTTCTACTTTGTATTCTGCGATTGTTGTGAGCCCAAAATCGTTCTTCGCCTGACTAACTTGTACTGATTGGCTGGTTAAATAAAAGAAGGCTAGAAAAAAAAGTAGTCTTTTGATCATTAGGAAAGTATAGCAAGAAATTTGATATTTTGGTTCGGATTGAGAAATTGGATTATCTCTCTGTTGATAAAAATCTTCCCGTGTAAGACTCTTTTTCCATTTTGACGCTTTTGGCCGTCCCTTGGGCTACAACATAACCGCCTTCTTCCCCACCTTCAGGCCCAAGATCAATTATCCAGTCTGCATTTTGAATTACGTCCAGATTATGCTCAATGATAAAAACACTGTTACCTTTTGCTACAAGGAGCTTTAAAACTTTTAGGAGTTTTTCAACGTCGGCAAAGTGTAAACCAGTCGTCGGCTCGTCAAGAATATAGACGGTTTTACCTGTTGCCTTTTTCATGAGCTCTGTTGCCAGTTTTACTCTTTGGGCTTCCCCTCCGGAAAGAGTTGTCGCGGATTGACCGAGTTCAATATAGCCTAAGCCGACTTCCTCAATTACCTCTAGCTTGGAAACAATCGGAAGATGAGTGTGGAAAAAATCGACAGCTTCGCTGACTGTTAAACCAAGAACTTCTGCAATATTTTTTCCTCTATAGGTAACTTCTAAAGTTTGGGCATTGTACCTTTTCCCCTGACAGACATCGCATACTACCCAGATGTCACTCATAAACTGCATCTCAATTTTTGTTTGCCCTTGGCCTTCGCAAGCTTCACACCTACCACCTTTTACATTAAATGAGAATCTTCCCTTTTTAAAACCAAGTGATCTTGCTTCTTTAGTTTGGGAAAAAACGTCTCTAATAAGATCAAACACTTTTGTATAAGTTACCGGATTACTTCTTGGCGTCCTTCCGATTGGAGATTGGTCAATGAGAATCACTTTATCAACGTTTTCTTCTCCGGCCATATTTTTGTGCAGTCCCACGTCACCTCTGAAGCGTGAATATAATTTATTTTGGAGTGAAGGGTAAAGGGTATCTACAAGAAGTGTTGACTTGCCGCTTCCTGATACGCCTGTGATAACCACAAATTTACCCAGTGGGAAAGTCACGTCTATATTTTTAAGGTTATATTGGGAACAACCAAATAAAGTCAGTGAACTGTGATCTGTGAACTGTGATCTGAATAAATTTCTTTCAGTGCCTTCTGTAATTTTCGATGTACTTTGTATTTCAATTTTTCTTTTTCCGGAGAGGTATTGGCCGGTTAGGGATTTTGAGTTGTCTGTAATTTCCGAAGGTGTTCCTTCTGCTACGACTTCTCCTCCGAATTTTCCGGCTCCGGGCCCAAAGTCAATGACGTGATCAGCAGATTTTATGGTTTGGGCATCGTGCTCAACAACAACAACTGTGTTTCCCAAATCTTTAAGTTTTTGCAAGGTGTCAATAAGTCGTTTATTGTCTCTTTGGTGTAAGCCTATTGTCGGTTCATCTAAAACATATAAAACTCCTGTTAAACCGGAACCAATTTGGCTTGCCAAACGAATTCTTTGTGCTTCGCCTCCCGAAAGGGACCCTGCGGCTCGTTCTAAAGTTAAATAGTTAAGCCCGACCGATAACAAGAAGTTAAGTCTTTCTTTGATTTCTTTTAAAATTAGTTTCCCTATCTCTTTTTCCCGAGAGGAAAGAGTGCTTTCATTAATTAAACCATCAATGAAACTCAGACCTTCTGTTATCGAAAAAGACGAAACTTGGGCAATTGATAAATTATCGATAGTTACACCTAATGCTTCTTTTTTTAGTCTTGTTCCTTTACACTCTGGACATGGAGTCTCACGCATGTATTTTTCGATTTCGAGCCTGACGTAGTCTGATTCGGTTGATGCGTGGCGCGCTTCGAGTTCGGGAATAATACCAAGGAAGACCTCATAAATGTGAGTAAACCGACCAAATCTGTTTGTGCCTTCAACTTTATATTCCCTGTCGCCCGTTCCGAAGAGAAGTAAATTACATTGTTCTTGAGTAAGATGTTTGATTGGAATTCTCGGATCAATCGAATTCTCTCTGCATACAGTGAGAATCAGTCGGGAATACCAAGTATTGTGTTCAAAAATATTTGAAAAAGGCATTATTCCCCCTTCGGTAATTGAAATTTCCTCTGAAAAGATTCTGTCTTTGTCTACTTTTAGAATTCTTCCAATTCCATTACAACCCGGACATGCACCATGAGGTGAATTGAAAGAAAAAGTTCTGGGTTCGATTTCCGGAATTTGAATATTGTCGATTGGACACGCAAATTGTTCGGAAAAAAGATGATCCTTAAATTTCTTCGGAGTTTCGGGCATTTCGAATGATTCATCTAGAACTTCAGATACTATAACATTGCCTTCAGAAAGATTGAGAGCTTTTTCCAGAGAATCACTGAGACGACTTTTCAGATTTTCAAGAAATATATTATTTTTTAAATCTTTACTACTTAGCGAAATTTTGTCAACAAGTACCTCAATGGTGTGTTTATTGGTTTTGATAAGGACAAAGTCCTCTGTTAAGTCTTTAACATAGCCGTCAACTCTCACTTGCCTAAAACCCTTGGCTTTTAAGTTGTCAAAAAGAGACGAGAATTCGCCTTTTTTGTCAATAACAACCGGCGAAAGAATAATAAATCTTCCCATTCTCTTATTTTTTAGAGTGACTTTCAATAGATTAAGAACCGATGCTAAAATTTCATCGAGAGACTGGTACGAAATTTCCCTGCCGCAAACCGGGCAGTGGGGGTGGCCGATTCGTGCAAACAGAAGTCTCAAATAATCGTAGATTTCGGTTACCGTGCCGACAGTTGATCGCGGATTTTTAGAAGTCGTTTTCTGATCAATTGAAATTGCGGGAGACAAACCTTCAATAAGGTCAACATCAGGCTTTTCCATTATCCCAAGAAATTGTCTTGCGTAAGTAGAAAGGCTTTCGACATAGCGCCTTTGACCTTCGGCGTAAATGGTGTCAAATGCCAGAGAACTTTTCCCGCTTCCGGATACACCGGTAAAAACCACTAGTTTGTTTTTTGGAATGTCAACGCTAATATTCTTCAAGTTATGTTGACGTGCACCTCTGATTCTAATTGTATTTTCCATAGACTGTAACCGCGGAGAAAGCCGTGGTACAATGGATTGTACCAGATTTGTAATATAATAGGATATATGCAGCCTTTAGATCTTTTGCCAAGGGGCCAGTTTACTCCTCTGAATGAAATTTCAATTTCAGGTATTATTGCGGCATTTGTTCACATTGTTTTAATCGTCGCTTCTCTCCTTTTTGTTTTTAACATTTTGTTTGGAGGAATAAAGCTTATTATTTCAGGCGGAAATAGGGAGAAATCTGAAGAGTCGAGGCGTCAGATTGTTAATGCATTTATAGGAGTTTTTATCGTTTTTGCAACCTGGGGAATATTGGGATTTTTAAGCCAATTCTTCGGAGTTGATCTTCTAACCTTCGAGATTCCCACACTTTAATTCTGGAGTTATTCGGCGGGAGTATTACCTGAAATTATGTAATTAAAATCTTTTATGATTTTTTTGGCCTCCTCGTCGCTAATTTGATCATAACGAGCCAACTCCTTCTCTGTAGGGGGCAGATTTCCAAGTATTTCCGCTTGTGTTATAGCTACATCTTTTAATACCTGTTGAAGTCTAAGTTTATTGGGCTCTAAATCGATTGCCATAGTGTTATTATATCAACATATAATGTTAAAATTCAAGTTCTTTAATCTTATCTCTTATTTCTGCTGCGAGTTCGAAGTTCAGGTCTTGAGCAGCTAACTTCATTTCCCGACGAAGCTTTACAGTTAGTTTTCTTTTGTCCATGGGAGTTAAAGAATCTAGTTCAATATCAGGAAGCTTCAAATAAGTTTTTTCAGTCTTTTCGAAAAGTTTATCAAGAACGGACTCTTCCTCTTCCTCAACCAGTCTTTCCCTTATAGGTTTGGTGATTGAAGTAGGTTTAATGCCGTATTTTTTGTTAACCTTAATCTGATATTTTCTCCGCCTCTCAACTTCCGCAATTGCTCTTTCCATTGATCCGGTTACATTATCGGCATATAGAATTACTCTTCCTTCGACGTGCCTTGCTGCGCGCCCCATTGTTTGAATTAGACTGACTTCGCTTCGAAGAAATCCTTCTTTATCTGCGTCCAAAATTGCGACAAGCGAAACCTCCGGAAGATCAAGTCCTTCACGAAGTAAATTAACTCCGATAATGCAATCGTATTTACCGCGCCTTAGATCGTCCAATATATCGCTTCTCTCGAGTGTTGCCACGTCAGAATGAAGATAGTGTACTTTCATACCCTGCTCGATTAAATATTGACTCAAATCCTCGGCGGTTCTTTTGGTCAGGGTTGTAACAAGCGTTCTTTGGCCTCTCTTAGCAACTTTTTTAATTTCGTCTATTACATCACTAACCTGGTTTCTGGCTGAACGAATTTCTACTTTCGGATCGGGTATCCCTGTTGGTCTTAAGAGCTGTTGAACTACGCCAGGTTCGTCTAATGTAGACCGTACCTGGTACGGGACAGGTTTGCCGAACCGTGTTACCTTAGATCTCAATATTGATGCACTTTCTCTTGCCATTCCCACTTCCCACTCCGAAGGAGTTGCGCTGGTTGCAATAAAACCCGGAATTCTTCGCATGAACTCTTCAAACTTCAAAGGTCGGTTGTCATACGCAGCCGGGAGCCTGAAGCCGTAATCGATAAGAAGGTTCTTTCTGGCAACGTCGCCGTTATACATGCCTCTTATCTGGGGAAAAGTAATATGGCTTTCATCAATAAAGGTAAGCCAGTCGTTATTGTATGGTTCCTGATAATAATCAAGAAGCGTATAAGGTGGATCTCCCGGGGCTCTGCCGTCGAAATAGCGTGAATAATTCTCTATTCCTTTGACATAGCCAAGTTCGGAAATCATTTCGAGATCGTATTTGACTCTATTTTGGAGTCTATAAGCTTCCAACTCTTTCCCGTTTTTCTTAAAAAAAGTTATTCTTTCGGCTAAGTCGCGTTTAATTTCCTCAAAGACATTTTTATTTTTACTTGGGTCGGTTACGTAATGTTTTGCCGGATAGAGAACAAAATTAGTGACAGGTGATTTGTGATCAGTGATCTGTGAGCCGGAAACTGGATTTATAATTGTTAAGTCTTTAATATTATCCTCTCCAAGTTCTAGTCTTACTCCCTCGTCCTGATAGGCTGGGTAGATGTCGATAGTGTTTCCCATCACTCTAAATGTTCCTCTATGAAATCCGAAATCTCCCCTTTCGTACTGAAGATCAACAAGCCTGTCTATGATTTGTTTTCTCCCGATTTTTACACCCTTTGAAATTTCAAAGACAAAATGTCCATATTCCCGGGGAGAACCGATGTTGTATATGCACGAAACCGAGGCAACGACAATTGTGTCTCGACGGGTCAGAAGATTTGTTGTTGCTGCAAGGCGTAATTTATCAATAAGTTCATTTATGTCGGAGTCTTTTTCTATATATGTATCCGTGGATGGAATATACGCTTCAGGCTGGTAATAATCGTAATAAGAAACAAAAAAAGAAACAGCGTTTTCTGGAAAAAAATCCCTAAATTCCTGATAAAGTTGTGCCGCCAAAGTTTTATTGTGTGAAATTATAAGCGCGGGTCTTTGAAGGCGCTCAATGACGTTTGCGACCGTGAAGGTCTTGCCGGAACCAGTTACACCTAATAGAACTTGGTAATCAATTCCGTTTTGAACACCCCCACAAAGAGCATTTATGGCCTTTTCCTGATCTGGGATGGGTTTATAGTCGGATTTTAGTTTAAATGTATTCATGGTTTACTATTTTACATTATATTTACTCTCTTGACCCTTCGACAAGCTCAGAGTCTGCGGGGCAATTAGTTTACATAATTGCCCCTTGACATCTTCGGGTAAAGTTTGTACAAATAAAAGGCAAAGATAACTAATGACTAATTACTAATAACTAATTTATGGCACCTGTAATTTATCAACGTCAACGCCAGATTTTAGATTTTATCAGACAGTATATTCAATCCAGTGGGTCTGCGCCGACTCTAAAACAGATTGCAAATGCACTCGGCGTTTCTTCTTTAGCTACCGTACATGAACATCTTACTTCACTGGAAAATAAAAAACTCATTAAAAGGAGACCGGGTAAGAGCCGATCGATAGAACTGGTCAATGCTGAAGTGGATTATTCACAGGAAGGCATTGAAGTCCCAATCTTGGGCTATATTGCAGCCGGGGCTCCTATTGAACCTTTTTTAGATCCCAACGCCAGTTTTGCAATTCCTTCGAATTTTGTCTCCGGTAAAAAACGCACCTATATACTTCAGGTTAGAGGCGAATCAATGATCGAAGAACAAATTCGTGACGGCGACTATGTAGTTATTGAACAGGCGGAAAATGCCGTAAATGGGGACATTGTAGTTGCCCTTCTTGATAATGGTATGGCGACTCTCAAAAGATTTTTCAAAGAAACTACAAGAGTCAGACTTGAACCGGCTAATGCCAAAATGAGCCCAATTTTCGTCAAAAACGTAAAAATCCAGGGTAAAGTTGTGGGCTTAATAAGAAAATATCTTAAGAACTGAGTTCAAAAGAAAATACTACAAAAACTAATAATCTTTTACATCTGCAAGAATATTACTTCCTGTCATGCTCGCGGGCGTAGGTAATTCCAAGAGATTAAGAATTGTAGGTGCAACGTCGGCAAGTATTCCCGTGCGCAGTTTGTAGGATTTTCCCAGAAGTTGGTGTGAGATTACAATGAAAGGAACCCTACTGGTTGAATGTTCGGTATCAATTGCGTTTGTTTCCCGGTTTATGAGTTCCTCTGCGTTGCCGTGATCTGAGGTGATAATTAGTGCTCCTTCATATGCCTGTACAAAGTTGGCAAGTTTTCCAATACAGTCGTCAACAACTTCAACCGCCCGAACGGTGGCCCCAATATTACCGGTATGACCTACCATGTCAGGATTAGGATAATTAACAACTACTAACTTGTATTCTGATGCTGCTAATTTTTTAAGAAGAGTTTGATTTAGTTCGTATGCACTCATTTCCGGCTTTTGGTCGTATGTTGGGACTTTAGGGGACGGTATTATAACTCTTTCTTCAAGAGGGTATTCTTTTTCCCGTAGTCCGTTAAAATAAAATGTTACAAATCTTTCTTTTTCACTTTCGGTTACTTTTAGTTGTCTAAAACCGGAAGCTGCGACCACTCCGGAGAGCGGCATGTCGATTATTTCTGGAGGAAATGCGGGTTTTGCCCCTTCGTCGGTTATTGGTTTCCCGTACTCGGTCATTGTCACAAAAAATAAATTTTTGAGTTTTTCGCCTCTAGCAAACGCTTCCTGAGCTTTGGGAGAATCTTGTAAAATGTGTGTTTTTTGATATTTTATGAGATAGGGATCGTAATCAAAAAGAATGTTGGCCTTAGCAAAATCTTTAAAAACAAAGGCTTTTGCAAGCTGTCTAGGCCTGTCTATTCTGAAATTGAAAAAGATGATAGAGTCGTTATCGGAAATTATGCTAATTGGCTTACCGGCCTTATCTACAATAACTGAAGGGTCAATAAATTCATCGGTTTTTCCGTCAGAGTATGATGTTTCAACTGCCTCTTCAGGCTCCTTTACCAAATTTCCTTCCCCTTTGGTTAAAGCGAAATAGGCTCTGGCGGTTCTGTCCCAGCGTTGATCCCGATCCATTGCCCAATATCTACCCATTATAGTGGCTATTTTTCCTACGCCTTCTTTTTTTAGAACCTCCCTCAAACGGGAAAGATACGTTTTTGCGCCCGTTGGCGGCGAATCTCTGCCGTCTGTAAAAAGATGAAGGTAAAGATTATCAAATTTATATTTTCCCGCTAGGTGAATAAGAGCAAAAAGGTGTTCTATATTTGAATGTACGCCCCCGGCGCCAAGAAGTCCCATGTAGTGAAGATTTGAAGAAAACTTTTTTGCGTGTTCAATTGCCGCGATAAGAACTTTATTTTCAAAAAAGCTCCCATCGGCAATAGCCATGTTGATTCTTTCCAGATCCTGATAAACAATTCTCCCCGCGCCCAGATTTAAATGACCGGTTTCGGTATTCCCGTCCTCCGCTCTCGGAAGACCTACAGATTCACCCGATGCTTCGAGTTCGGCGTGGGGGTAAGATGCCCAGAACTTATCGAAATTTGGGGTATTTGCTTTGCTTATAGCATTACCGGGAGCGTCAGGTGCTAAACCCCAACCGTCAAGTATTGCCAGTACCACAAATTTACATCTTTGCGAAGGGTTCATTGTGCCTTTTGCTGCAGGAGTTCAGCTTCGATTGATAATAGTCTATTGTACTTAACGACGCGTTCTCCCCTATTGGGTGCACCGAATTTGGCGTATTCGGACCCTATGCCAACGGCAAAATCAGCTATGAACCAGTCATTGGTTTCACCGCCTCTATGCGAGGTTATGACTTTCCAATTTGCGTCCCGTGAGACTTTGACAACTTTTAAAGTTTCCGAGATAGTTCCGACTTGATTTGGTTTAACTAATATTGCGTTACATGAACCTTCACTTATACCTTTTTGAACTCTTTCCATGTTGGTTGTAAGAAGATCATCCCCTACTACGACTAATTGATCTTTCATACTTTCTGCTAATTTTTTCCATGATTCCCAAGCGTCTTCATGAAAAGGATCTTCAAGTTCAGCCAGATGATACTGACTGTTTATATATTTGTAGTATTCTAAAAGTCCGTCGTCTGTTAGAGGAGCAGATTTATCTCTTATTGTATATTCGCCATTTTTATAAAAAACGCTGGCAGCGACGTCAAGTCCGAAAAATACATCGCGGCCGATTTGATAAGGAGTTTGTTTGACTGCCTCATATAATACTTCCAAAGCGTCGGCGTTGGTAAATAAATTGGGTGCATATCCACCTTCTTCCCCGAAGGAATGAATCGCTCCTCTTCTTTCCAAGTCCCTACCTAGTATCAGGAATATTTCTACTGCGCTTCTAAGCGAATCCGTAAAGGACTTTGAAGTTGCAGGTATGAGATGAAATTCTTGAAAATCTAAGTTACCGGCTCCATGGAGACCGCCTTCAATGAGCACAAAAATCGGCGTTGGAATTTTTACCTCTCCTTTTATTCCGACTCTTTTAGCCAGCGTGTTAATCCATAAATATAGTGGTTGCTTTGTAGCAAGACTTGCCGCTTTTGTTGCTGCAATCGAAACAGAAAGAATTGCATTTGCGCCATATTTTGATTTATTTGGAGTACCATCAAGCTCAATCAGTCTTGAGTCGACCCTTTCTTGATCTGTTACGTCTAGTCCCCAGACCCCCGGGCCTAAAACGTCATTGACATTACCTACTGCCTTACTGACTCCTTTACCAAGATATTTTTGTTCATCATTATCTCTAAGCTCAATGGCCTCATGAGTGCCAGTTGAAGTGCCGCTTGGAACTGAAGCAACCGCAACCTCGCCTGTGTCGAGTTGACAGGCTGCTTCAACAGTTGGTATTCCTCTGGAATCCAGTATTTGTCTTGCCCAGATTTTAGAAATTTTTGGCATTTTATAGCGATGCGAATTATACGAATAAATTAATATTACTTATTTATCTAGCCCTTGGCAACCACTTCTTTTTCGGCTTCCATTATAATTTTTCTTGTTTTATTGATTCTGTCCGGGTTTACGGATATGCTGGTAATTCCATATTTGACTAATTTTTTGACCAGATCCTCATATTCTGAGGGCGCCTGACCGCATATCGATGAACTTACGCCGTACTTGTTGCAACGCTTAATTACCCTTCTTAACGACCATAAAACAGCGGGAGATCTTTCATTAAAAGCACTGGCTACTTCTGAATTATCTCTGTCTGTCCCGGTAAGAAGCATTGTAAGATCGTTTGAGCCGATTGAAACTCCGTCTATGCCAACCTTAATAAATTCTTCAATTAAAATTACATTAGTCGGAATTTCGACCATCATCCAAAATTTGAAGGTAGTTTCAGCAAACAAGCCTTCGGCGGCAACAAGTCTTCTTACGTGCGTCAATTCTTCCGGAGATCTTACAAAAGGAATCATTAACCACAGGTTCTTGAATTTATTCCTCACTTTTTTTATTGCGGTAAGTTCTAAATTAAAAACGTCAGGGCTTGCGATATAACGAAAAGCACCTCGAAATCCAAGCATGGGATTGGGTTCGACTGGTTCCCAATTGGCTCCTCCCGGAAGGGATCTATATTCATTGGTTTTGAAGTCTGTGGCCCTATAGACTACGGGCCTTGGGTAAAATGCCCTGCAAAATATTTCCAGATCATTTGCCAGTTTGTCGATAAATTCGCCCTGTTTTTTGTTTTTTATTGCTTCCTTGGGATGAATTCCAATGTTTGCAATCATGAATTCCGCCCGCAAGAGTCCTATTCCTTCGACGTTGAGTTTAGACATTTTATTAGCGAGCTCTTTTTCTGCAAGGTTTATATAAAGCCTTGTGGCGGTCTTGCCTCTAATTTCCTCTTCAACGACTTCTTTTCTTTCAACTTTTACTTTTCCCCCCAGATAAATCAGTCCCCTGGCTCCGTCGACCGTCACGACGGTATCGTCTTTTAACCTTTTGGTCGCCTCTTTTGTGCCGACTACACAGGGAATTCCCAATTCTCTTGAGACAATCGCGGCGTGAGAGGTCATTCCGCCTTCATCGGTTATTATTGCCGATGCTTTTTTCATGGCAGGTACGTAGTCGGGTGAAGTCATCGGAGCAACCAGAACGTCCGAAGTTTTAACTTTATTTATCTCCTTTGGACTTCTGAGTATCTTGACTGGTCCTGTTCCAATGCCCGGGCTCGCGCCAACACCGGTCAAAATCGGAACTTCGGCTATTTTTATTTTTTGGTCATCCGTAATATCAATAGTCACCTTTGATTCCCCGCTCTTTCCGATTGTGGTGACCGGCCTTGTCTGGACGATATATATATTCTTGCCTTCCTTGGCCCATTCGATGTCCTGTGGAAAGTAATAATGTTTTTGCAGTTTATCCGCCAATTTGGCAAGTTTTACTATGTCTTCGTCATTAAGTTTAGGCTTGTCTCGGTATTTATCTGGGACCTGAGCTTCTATGTTTTTATAGTCTTTTCTGATAAGTTGTATTGACTGTTCGGAAATTTCTTTCGAGAGAATAGAAAAAGTTTCTTTTTGAACGACGTATCTGTCCGGAACAACAGATCCCTGAACTATCATTTCCCCCAAACCCCAGACGGCTTCGATTATTATTCTGTCTTTATCATTCGACACAGGATCGATTGAAAACATTACGCCGGAGACCTCGGACTGAACCATTTTTTGGACAATGACGGAAATTTTTACTTTTGAATGAGAAATATTATTTTGTTCTCGATAAAAAATTGCCCGAGCGGTGAAAAGAGATGCCCAGCACTCTCTCAAAGCAACAAGAAGGTTTGCCTCACCTTTTACATTTAAAAAAGTTGCCTGTTGCCCGGCAAATGAAGCGCCTGGCAAATCCTCAGCCGTTGCTGAACTTCTGACGGCAACAAGGGCGTTCCTTAAGAGTCCAGACAAGCGTTTATAGGCCTTAATAGCTTCCCGGGATACTTCTTCCGGAATTTGACTTGAGGTTATGATTTTTTCGACTTTTCTGGATGCACTTTCTAGTTCTTCGGATTTATTTATATCGGTACTTGCCAATATCTCTTGGATCTTTTTGGAAATTTGGTTTTTTTCCAAAAATGCGTCGTATGCGGCCACTGTTACCGCAAAGCCGTAAGGAACAGGAAAACTTGCCTGCGTCATTTCTCCGAGGTTTGCACCTTTACCGCCGACTGAAGGAATATCGTCTTTATCTATATCTTTGAAGAAAAGTACTAATGGTGATTGGGCAGCCATAACAACTAATTATCAATTAACAATTATCAATTTTCAATTAGGAAAAGTCTTGTCATTATTTAGACAACCTTTCTTTGAAATAATCAACCCAGGGAATTTTTAATGGGTCCACTTGATAGAATTTTGCCAAGTAATATGAAATGAAAGATCCTAGAATAAATATTTCAAATAACTCTTTGAGTTTGGTATCTGAACGCGGGTTATAAATAAGGTATTCAAAGCCGTTTTTTTCAACTACTTCTGCGGTAATCTTATATCTTTTTTGTATTTTTTCCGAATATTTACTCGAATTAAAAAAAAGAAATTTAAAATCCTTTTTAATTTTATCGGGGTTTCTTAAGCCTTCCAGTAAATGATGATTAAGTTCGGGAATATCAAAAAGAATCGAAAAAGTTTTAGAATTTTCGTTTATTTGATTTTTAATTGCGTGAGATATTCCGTATAAATGCTCCGAGGTAATTATTACAGGAATATAATTTTTAAGAGAACTGGCCAGTTTATAGGCTAAATTTTTATCTGTATCAATATTTTCGTGGAATTCAGTGAGAAATTCGTACATTGAGTTAATGGCGGTATCAATATCGTCCCTATCAAGCGAGATAAAACCTAATTTGTGGAATAACGAAAAATATGTGCCTATTGAATAACCCAATGACATTCGAGGCTCTTTGGAAGGATTGTTTATGGGATTAAAGACGTAGGCGGGGATATTTTCTTTTTCAGCTATCTCTGATAATTTTCCTCCGGTTGTTACGCAAAAGATTTTGGCATTTCTTTGAAGCGCCTCGTAGGTGGCGTTAATTGTTTCTTCGGTGTTGCCTGAATATGAATAGGATATGACTAGCGTGTTTTTATTTACATAATTCGGAAGATGGTATTCGGTATAGATCTCAATGGGAAGCCTTATTTTATCTACAATATAGGAGTCAATGATTCTTGCGCCGAGTGCGCTTCCGCCCATTCCGCTGACGACTACGTTACTGACATTTTTATAGTCTTCGGGAATAAATAAAGTATTAATCTCTTCCCATGCTTGTTTGAGCTGAAGTGGATAGGCTCTTATAGTGTGGGCGACAAGTTTATATTTTTCCTCAAGTGAAATATTGGTTGTGGACATAATCCATATTAGCTTTAAGAAGACAAATATTCAAGGTTAACAAACTATCTCTCTTTACGGCTTGTCAATTTAGTGACGCTTTATTAATAGACTATTAGATCGATCACTTTTATTACTACGACCGCCTTAATATTAATGAACGTATTTAGATATTATTGAGAGCATTTAATGCTTTTTCTCTTAGCCAATTTTTAGGAAGGAGCTTTTTTGGTAATAGTGGGTCCTTTGATAGCGTCTCGGTGTAAATCTCGAAAGCCTTGTCTATATATTTTTGCATATTTTTAGAGACCTTGGTTTTCTCAACATTTTTGATAACTGCTTTATATCCTTTGTTTATTTTCCCCAACCTCCATATTTTTTCCGCTTGCTTTGTTATATCATCCGAAAAAAGACTTTTCGCGGTTAACACCAAAACTTCGTCTTCAAGTCTGTAAGTTTCAGTTAATTCCTTTAAATCTTCTTCAAAGTGGTATGGACTTACCCAAACTGACTCCTGTAGCATTCCGAACCCTAGTTCAATGAGTTTCCCGCGTATAAAATCCCTTGTTTTTCTCTTTTTCTCGGCAATATCAAAAGAAGCAATCATAAAAAAACCATCCCATTTATGGCTATCTCGAAAAATTCTGAACTTCCTTCTAAATTTCTCTTTTCCCGATGAGCTTAATACTAAATACGAACGGCCTTTCGAATCCACTTCCCTTTTGATATCTCCTACCGATAACATTTCCGAAACTTTTGTTAAATAACTTCTACGTTTGTATTTACTCGGAACAAAACCGTACATATTCTGCATTGCAGAAGGTAAAATACCACCAGCCAACCGGACTTCTTCGAAGATTTCCGCTCCGAACGCAGCACTTATCAATATGTAATCTCTCAATCTTAATAACCTACTCATTTCTGTTCAATATATTTTATACGACCGCCCATAAATTGGTGAACGTAGTTAATTAAGTTTAGCAGGAGATTTCAGAAAATTTAAATACTTTAAGAAATTAATCTTAGGCACTAGTTTAGTTGCTTCCAAGTGGATATACCTATTTCATCATTTTAATATATCTAATATTTGATCGTGAATTTTACTGCTTGAGGCCACAATACCGTCAAAATGATTTTTACTAAAAGAATTACCTTTCGAGTCAGTTATTAATGCTTCTGCTTCTTGGGCTACTAATAAGCCAGGTGCAATGTCATGCCATTTTGGAGGATTACTTAAGTTTATGTAGGCTTCTATTCCCCCTTGGGCAAGCCAACAGAGAGCGGTATTTTCATCGGATAAAGATCGCAAACGATAGACTCGCTTTCCTATCTCTTCAAGTATTTTAAAAGCCCAATCGTATTTTTCTTTTTGCCTGTGATAGGAAGGAAGATAACAATAAATAAAAGATTTATCTAATGAATTAACTTCAGATACTTTAATTTTTTCATTTCCTAAAAAACTTCCGACCTTTTTTGCTGCGCTGTATAAAGAGTTATCCATTGGGCGGTAAACAGAAGAAACAATTAATTCACATTTGAATTCTAAGGCAATGGAAACGTTAAATAAGGGTATTCCTCTTGTGAATTCTTTGGTTCCGTCCAACGGATCTATAACCCAGCGATAGTCGGACTCTTTTTTTATTTCTCCCTTTTCTTCAGATAATATCCCGTGTTCAGGATACTTTTTCTCTATTGAATCGATAATAAATCTTTCAGAAAGAATATCTGCACTTGTCGTAAAATCCTGTATATCCTTTTGCCTAACAATTTTTACTTTATTCCGTTCATTAAGAAGTATTTGACCTGCTTTTTTTGCAATTTTTCTTGTAAAGAAGAGAAAATCTCTCAGTTCGTTTTTAGAAGACATAAAATTTTAGCTAAAAGTGGAAATATTTTTAGTTAATCACTTAAGCCTCTTCATATTGCTTGTTCCAATCAAAATCTATAAAGTCGTACCTTTTGAAAAAATCTCCCACAAATGTTTTTAGTTTATTCAAGCTTTCATTATCTTTAGATTCAGCTCTAACTGAAAGTAATGGTTGTGTATTAGATTTTCGAAGTAAAAACCAACCATTGTGTTTGTATCCCCTAATACCATCAACATCCACAACTTTGTCACATTTATTTCTAAAATATTCTACTCCCTCGCTAACTACATATTCTTTTTTATCCTCTGGACACTTGAATCGGATTTCTGGAGTGCTCGGATATTTAGGGATTTCTGCCATTATTTCTGAAAGAGGTTTGTTACTTTCAGAAAGTATCCTTAGTGCGTGTGTTAAAGCAAAAGGTGTATCGTCAAAAACATACCAATCTTTAGTTACCCAATAATGACAACTCATCTCAGCACACAACAACGCTTTTTCTTCATACACTTTTAGATCGAGTAACGCGTGTCCGGTTTTCCAAAAAATTGGTATTCCTCCAAGTCTTTCGGTATCTTCGACAACAATCTCAGAATCCTTTACTTCTACTATTACTTTTGCACCTTTATTTTTAGGTAGAAAATCTCTGACTAATAAATCTAGAATCATATCACCCATCCAAATTTGGCCCTTATTGTCAACTATTCCACCCCTGTCGCCATCAGCATCCATTACAATTCCTGCATCCGCTTTATTTTGAATTACCGCTTCTTGTGTGTATTTCATAAATTCCTGATTGACTGGATCGGGCACACCTGCTGGAAACGATGAATCTAGATTCTCATGTAGGACAACAACCTCGCAACCCAAATCTTTTAAAAATTGTGGAATGAATAAGGAAGGTGTTTGGTGACCAACATCAACCACTATCTTCAAAGGCTTTTTAAATTTTATTCTTTTTTTAATTTCATCATAGTAAACTTTGTTTGCTTCCTTTATATCAAATACTTTTCCTTCGCCCTTATCATAGTCCTCTTGCTCAACTATATGTTTAACTTTTTGTATCTCTTCAGTAACTATGGCATTTATTCCAGAACATAGTTTGAAACCGTTGTAATTAGGGGGGTTGTGGCTTGCTGTAACCATAACACCACCATCGATATTGTAGTAATGTCGGGCGTGATACAAGTGTGAAGCCAAGGCCAATCCCATATCGTGGACATTGACTCCTACAGACAAAAGCCCATTTACTAAATGCTTTTCGTAAGATTCAGAAGTTACCCTCGTATCTCTGCAAACTAAACAATCCAAAGTCCCTTTTCTTTTTAAATATGTTCCGAATCCTTTACCTAAGTGTTCTGCAAATTCGTCGCTTAATTGTTCGTCATTTATACCCCTAATGTCATACGCCTTAAATACGGTAGGATCAACTTTCATAATTCAAGAATTCTATTCTAATTTGGTTGCTATAATAAAATCAAGAAGGTCAATTAATTCTCCCTGTGACGTTTTGGCTTTGATGTCGGCTTGGGCAAGGCTATTTATTAAATCTTCAAGTGATCCTTCCGAGAATTTATGAGATTGACGTTTAAGTTTTTCCACTCTCCATGAAGGGTAAGCCACCGGCCCTGAGGGCCTTTGGCCCGGAGGGGAATCTACTTTTACCCAATACAAATCACGTAAATGTTTTGCTAAAAGGGAAAAAACAAATTCTACAGGTTCGTTTTTAATAATTTCGTGGAGCAACAGTAAAGCATTTTTTGCATTTCCTGGAAAGCAAGAATCCAAAAACGACCAGATTAGTTTTGGGAGCTTGAATTCTTCGACTTTATCGATCTTCGGGAGTTGTTTCAAAAAAGTTTGACTAAGTATTCCCTGGTTATAAATTATAAGAGTGAGATTTAATTCTGAACCATTTTTCTTCAACCAATTTGCTGTAGTTTTATTAATTAAATTGGCGTTCTCTATTACTACAAACTTTTCTTTGTCAAAAAGCGAGGTAGAAACCAAAGCTTCGGGAATGTTTTGAGAAGCATTACTAATTCTAGTTATTTCCCAACTTCGCGATTGGGCGTTGTCTATAAATTTTTGCAGTCTCTCGTAACTTTCCAGTGTGTTATCGCCGTGCAATATAATAATCTTCATATTTCTATTTTCCAAAAGCCAATTTCACATTTGATTATAACCCAATAAGCTTTCTTTGCTATAATAACTCTAATGCTCATATTAGGAATTGATCCGGGTACGGCGACAACGGGGTATGGCTTGGTTGAGTCTAATGGCACAGGACGCGCCAAAGTAATTAAATGGGGCCTTATTGAAACTGACAAGGACGGTTTTAAAGAGAAGCGTCTTGAAGTAATTTATAAACAAACGTTGGCTATTATAAAATCAAACTCTCCCGACCTTTTCGTAATGGAAAAAGTATTTTTTGCGACTAACGCAAAAACTGCTATCGCAGTAGGCCAAGCCCAAGGCGTACTTCTCTTAGCGGCCTCAAAAACTAATGTTAAAGTCGTTGAATACGCTCCGGGAACAATCAAAAAAGTAATTACTGGCGATGGACGTGCAAAGAAAAAAGATATTCAAAAGGCCATAAGGAAAATACTTGGAAATCAAGTTAAAAGTGAAGCGCACAAAAAAACTCATTTTGACAATGCAGCGGACGCACTGGCAGTTGCACTTACACACGCAATGAGTACGGAGAGAAGGTGATAGAGAATGGCTGATTTTAAAGTCGGAAAAGTAACACACTATTACGATAAAATTCAGGTTGCTATAGTTGAACTTGATTCCGATCTCGCTGTCGGAGACAAAATTAAATTCGTCAGGGGCGGAGAAGATATGTTTGAGCAGGAAGTTGGTTCTATACAAGTTGAACATAACCAGATAGAGAGCGCTAAAAAAGGCGACGTAGTTGGCTTGAAAGCCAATCAGGAGGTTAAAGAGGGAGCAGAAGTTTATAAAGTGCAATAAGCACTTTGCAAGCTGTGCTTGTAAAATAACTTAACCGATGCTAATTGAATAAACTTTGTTCCTATAATTATGAGAAGAAAAAAAAGACTTAGCGTTGATTGGAAACCAGCACCGGACATTAAAAGAAGGCTCAACCACTTGCAGAATTCTTTAAATCTTGATTGGATTAAAAAATCTTCCATATATTGCTTCAGATCAAAAAATTCATCGTCACGCGCATACGCCAGAATTTGGGGACTTTCGAAAGTATGGCAATTGGCGTTAGGCAAAGGACCGGCTTATATAATAGAGGTCTTATCAGAAAAATACGACGAACTGTCCGTTAGAGAGCAGGATAGAGTACTTCTTCATGAAATTGCACACATCCCTAAAAATTTTTCAGGTAGTCTGCTTCCGCATATAAGGCGACGTGGCAAGCGAAATTTCCACGATAGAGTCGAAGAATTATATACGAACTACATTAGAAGCCGATAAACTATTTTCTTTTTGTAATTTTAGTAAGCGAGTTTATAATTTTCTTAAAACTTAATTTGCCTTCTTTTTGAAAAAAGAATAAATAGATTATTTCAAGAATTCCAAGCGAACTTACAATAAGCATTGCAATAAACCAGTATTTTTGTCCGTTTTTTGCCGCTCTCCAAAGGCCGTATCCCTTCCACACAAAAAGCCAGATAAGGAATATTAAAAAAAGAATCGTAGGAAAACCGTATCTTGGGTTTGAATTTAGAAAATTTTGCCAGAACATGGACTAAAAATTTACGAAGTAAATGATTTTCGATTCACTTTTTAATTTAGTCATCCATTCCTGAAAAGCTGCTGAAAGTTTTTCCTGTTTCAATTGCCCGCGTATATCTTCTTTTAAGTCTTCGAACTTGGCTTCATTTCCGTATAGACTTTTATTATCTTCAAAATATTTTAACAGATCCGCGTCGGAAATTTTTACTTCGTCTTGTAGCATTTTCTCTACCGTTTTTTGGACACGAATATTTTCTTCTAAATCAGCCCTTGTTTGACCCTGAATGGAAAGAGCCGCATCCAAAGTTGAACCTTGCGACTCAACCATTTTACTTATGTTTTCTATTTCTTTTTGAATGTCCTCATTAGAAATTGTAACTCCTTCTTTTTGGGCCTTTTGATTTATGAGGTTTTTAGTAACCAAATTATCAAGAGTCTCCTTGCCTGACTGCTTCTCAAGTTCTTTGACGAGCTCTAAGCGTGTAATTGGCCGTCCGCCTACAATAGCTGCAATAAATAAACTTTTACCAAGATATAAAGCTATTCCTACTAAAATTAGAAATATAACTAAAATTAAATATCTTCTGGATTTAAAGCTTTTAAAATATTTGTTTAGAGTCGATTTATTTATTTTCGACACGTTTTCATTCTTAACTTTTGATTTAGCTGCCATTAAATTATGTTAAACATTAATTATTAAAAGTAAATACTCAATTTACTTTAAAGCTTTAGACAAATTCTTTTCCACTTCCGCCCAATTTACTACATTCCACCAGGCAGAAATGTAGTCTGCTCTTTTATTTTGATATTTAAGGTAGTATGCGTGTTCCCAAACGTCAAGTCCAAGAATTGGTACCCTGCCTTTAGAAATTGGAGAATCCTGATTTTGGGTATCCTCGATCGTTAAATTGCCGTTTTCGAGAGTCAACCAAGCCCAGCCGCTGCCAAATCTTCCCAATGCAGCTGCCGTAAATTTATCCTTGAATAAATTGAAACTTCCGAATGAGCCCTCTATTTCTTTAAGTAATTTTGCTTGAGGCTTTCCGCTTTTTTTTGCCGGAGTCATAACATCCCAAAAAAAGCTGTGGTTTGAGTGACCGCCGCCGTTATTCCGGACAAGACTTCTGATATCAGTCGGCAGCTTTAAAATATTGGTTATTAAATAGTCAACGTCAAATTTTAATAGTTTCGGATATTTTTTTAACCCCGCATTTAAGTTAGTGACATAAGCCTGGTGGTGTTTGGAATGGTGTATTTCCATTGTCCGGGTGTCTATATAAGGTTCTAGCGCATTGTATGGATAAGGTAAATCCGGAAGTTTGTGTTCCATGTTATTACTTTCTAAAGCGGTTAAGTATTAGGAAAAGTATTATAGTTATTATTAAGGAGCTGCCCAGGGGAATATATATTTTTTTTTGGCCGATGTGAATATAGATGTCCCCGGGTAGAGTAAAAGGTATGGCTCCCCTTCTTTGAATTGCATAAATAAAGGCGGCGACTATAAAATAAAGAAGAAAGAAAAATTCAAGCGCATTCATATTAATTATCTTAACAAAAAATATTTACTTCTGTCTAGTAGTTGATAGATTTTTAAAAAGTGTTGTATAGTTGATGTATGGAAAACCAGGAACAAAAAATAAATCCAGTGCAACCAATTAATCCTGTGCCAAAGATGGATAACGAACCGCCCCAATCACCACAACCTTCAGCACAGTTTACCGGCGTATCAAAGAAGTCCGGGTCTGGATTTAAATTTTTCAGTCGCATATCTTTATAGCCAAAATCAGAAGCTGAAAAATGGTTCTGAAAATACAGCTGCCCAATTGACTCCGACTTTGACACCTACTCCCGCTTTTAGTCCTGACCAGATCAAAGTTAAAAACGGCAGCGTCGTCAGAGAAATTCCGCAAGGTGAAGTAAGCGTTTTAATAGACAAAGAGAAATATGAATCAACCGGAATTACCGGCTTTGCAAAAGTAGCAGTTTCTCCGGATGAAACGAAAATTTGTTTTGAATCATGGCCGCCTGCGCCCGAACCCGCTTTATATGTGGCAACCATAACCGGTTTTGACATAGAAGAAGTAAGTCCGAATAGGCAGAATTGTGTTTGGACACAGGATTCTAATAGGATAATTTATGTTAACTCTTCTTCCAAGACTACTCCCGCAAATATTTTTCTTTATTCATTAGAAGACAATGTAGAAACAAATTTAACCAAGGACAGCGTTCCGGAAGGGTCTGTCAGGCGCTACGAAATTGTGGGTTTCTCGGCAGACGGCGGAAAAATAATCTGTACTTACGAGGACGTTGGAGGAACTGAAGAAGGTTTGGGTGGCGAGTGTGAAATTGATTTAACTTCTCTTACGGTTAGCTTCCTTTAAGTATACAAGCTCGTGTTTTATCAGATAGATTGCCGGAATTGCTATAAAAATTAAAAAGCCGGGAAATGACTTAATTGCCGCGTCAAAATACCCCAAAAAGGGAATAATTAAAACTACTTTGCCTAAGATATCACTCTTTGTTCCCCTTCCCGGATCCGGTTGGGAATTTGAGTCGCCTTTGGTTACAAAAAAACTTCCGTCTTCGAAATTTACTTCATCTATAATTCTGTGAGTAATTGCTTTGCCGGTAACAAAACCTGTTTTTACGTTAACTTCTTTGTAGGTTACAAGATCATTTTTCGAATATTTTTGATGAGGTGCTGAAATTACTATGCTTCCGGGAGTAATAACAGGACTCATTGAATTTGTGGTAATCGTTGAAATTCTCACCCCGTTTAATCTTTCGGTATATTTGGTAAGCGCAAAACAGGCGATTAAGCCCAGGTATATTATCAGAAAGCCGGTGAAAAGATTTCCGTAAACTCTTTCTATATAAAGGTCGTATTCGAAGTCGATTGCACGACTGAGATATTTATATATTTTCGGCTTTACTTTTTTCCACAAAGAAAGGAAGAAGTCTACGAGCCAGAACGAGTCACTAAGGTAGCTTGATGTCGTGTAGCGCATATTAATGCCGATAGTATGAGGTGAAAGTTCTTTCCAGTCAATACAGTCATAATTATTAAATTATAGTTAATTAATAATTACTGATTTTGAGCGTTAAATGACTCTTGACAGCTTATTAATGTGATGTTAGTTTAGATAATAATCTTAAATAGTTATTATCAATCTCCTGCCCTGAGATTAGTATCCCATATTTTAGTCTGATGAAGAAAATTTTAATTTCTATCATCACTTTAGGAGTCGTCACAGCTTTAGCCTTAGGCGTAACAAGCTCGTTTTTTTCTGACACTGAAACTTCAAAAGATAATATTCTTCAGGCCGGCGCTTTAGACTTAAAAATAGACAATGAAAGTTATTACAACGGAGTTTTAAACGAAGGAACTTCGTGGAGTCTTGATGACCTAACCGATGAGCTTTTCTTTAACTTCACAGATATTAAACCCGGCGATTGGGGTGAAGACACAATTAGTCTTCATGCCGAAAATGATTACTGGGCCTGTATGGAGATTGAAACTACCGAAAATGACGATGAAAGCTGTACGGAGCCTGAAATACAAGACGACTTAAACGGTTGTAATGACCCTGATGGTGACCCTGATGACGGAGAACTCGCCCAAAGAACATTTTTTATGATGTGGCCTGATGACGGAGACAATGTTCTTGAAACCGACGAATCCCCCAACTTAGTAAAAGGGCCGACTTTTGAACAATTCTCGCCTAAAAGGCTTTTTACTCTTGCCGATTCTCTGACAAACTTTTGGGGAACTCCCGGACCTTTATCTCCTTCAAAAACATACTATATAGGTAAAGTCTGGTGTCACGGAAACTTACTTCAACCCATTCCTCTTGCACAGGACGGGTTAGGCGCAGACAGTCCTAGGACGCCCGCAAATTCAACAGGAGGAGTTAATTGTGACGGGTCATTATTGGATAACGCTACTCAAACAGATAAAGTTATGGGAAATATCAGCTTTTCAGCCGTTCAGGCAAGAAATAACCCCAATTTCAGCTGTTCCGGAGTAACACCTACTCCTCCTACAGGAACACCAAAAGTAAGCCCTTCTCTTACTCCTTCCCCCACTCCCCTAGCCTGCGGACAAGCGGATGTGATGCTCGTCTTAGACCGTTCGGGCAGCATAAGTTTAACAGAATTAGGGGATCTTAAGACTGCTGCCAAAGCTTTTATTGATTCACTCGGCTTATCAACAACCGGAGTTCATGCCGGATTTTCAAGCTTTGCGACATTCGGTTCCCTTAACCAGCACCTAAATGATGACGGTACTACCGTAAAAACGGCAATTGATACCCTTATTTCAGGCGGCTGGACAAACCTTAAAGAAGGAATTGATTTGGCAAAAGGAGAACTTAATAATCCGGGAGATCTTCATGACAGGACGGATGGAACCTCTCCGGACAAAATGATTGTCATAACTGACGGTAATCCTAATAGACCCGAATCGCCACCCGCGCCTGACTCATCGGAAGTAGCTGCAGCCAATTCAGCTGATGCCGCGCGACTTGCAGGTTCTGAAATATTCGTCGTCGGAGTCGGTTCCGACGTCGACGCAACATATCTTCAGACAGAAATTGCGAATGATGCAGGACATTACTACTCGGCAGCAAATTACGCAGGACTGCAAACAATTCTTTCCGGACTTGATCTTTGCGAATAATCCATACCAAGCTTATTCTGTTTATCTTAAAAAATGCTGCCGCAGTAACTGCATAAAATTTAGTCTTTTTAAACATATGAGATTGGATAGCAAAGAATATCAAACTTCAGTAGAAAAACGTACATGGTGGAGAAATGAATATTTTTCAGTTGTCCCCGACTTATACGAAGATACGAATAATAAAGATTTGAAAAAGCACGTAGCTGCTCTTCTAAATATTGTCAGACAATTTGATTGGGGTGGTGTTTATCCTATCGATTACAGCCGTAAAGGAAATGCGATTTACAATTTTGAAACAGGTGAATTTATTACTTTGAATACACAAGGAAAATAAGATTTACTCTTTACACCACGTTCAGTTTACATGAACGTGGTAATAAGGGGTAAAACCCTTAATTGCCAAGCTTTTACTTAAAAAGCCTCTGGATTAGATCGTTGGTGAAAAAGATGAAGAAAATTTTATTAAGTTTATTTTCAATCGGAGTTGTAGCAATCGTTGCTGTTTTCGCAACTCAGGCATTCTTTAACGACACGGAAACATCAACCGGAAATGTTTTGGTAGCTGGTGCACTCGATCTCAAAATTGATAACACTTGTTACTACAATGGTCAAGCATGTTTGCCCACCGGTGAAGAACCAGAGGCACCATCAACATGGGGCGGTAGTCCTGATGGTGTACCGTGTTCTTGTACATGGGAATTGAAAGATCTTGGGCAAGGAGATGTATTTTTCAGCTTTCGAGACTTAAAACCTGGTGATTGGGAAGAGGATACGATTAGTTTACACGTAGATAATCCTTCTTGGGTTTGTGCAAGTGCAAAACTCACAAAAGACGATGACAACACATGTACTGAGCCGGAGTTGTTCGATGATCCAACTTGTACGGATCCGGGAGCACCGGGGAATGCAGACTCGTTTGATGGAGAACTTGCAGAAAATCTCCATTTTGTTTTCTGGAATGATGACGGAGACAATGTATTAGAGGAAGGTGAAACAGTTATAAGACAGGGGGAAGGAGCCGACACGTTGGGTGGCGATTGGGTACTTGCAGATTCAAGTACTGGACAACCAATTGCCGCAGGCCAGGACGTATTTATTGGTAAAGCCTTTTGTTTTGGTACTTTGGGATTAGCTCCCAGACCGGCAGGAAATAACACTCCTGTAGGACCAATTGCAAATTCAGGTATTACATGCGACGGTAAACCTGTAAATAACGCATCACAAACCGATTTGGTAACTGGTGACGTAGTGTTTACTGCTGTTCAGGCAAGGCACAACGAGCAATTCTTGTGTGAGGGTGCTAAACCAAACGATATTTAGTATATTATTCTCTAGCGTTTAAGGGTGGGGTCAAAGAGATAAATGAGTTTCGACTCGGAACTCTCTTGCCCACCCAAGCTAGGGGACTTTTAAGTCCACTAGTCCCGAGTGGTTCGACTTTGCTCACCATCGAGGGACTGGAGGCCGAACTCAGAAAGAAACTAACGAGTTTAGCCCCTTGATTGGGAAAGTTCGTTGAAAAACGAGCCTAACAAGAAAGGGGGTGAATATATTTAAAATTATGAAAAAAGCTCTATTGAGTTTATTTACTATTGGAGTGATTGCGGTAATTGCCGTTTTTGCAACTCAAGCTTTCTTCAGTGACACGGAGACATCAAAGGGAAATGTACTACAGGCCGGAGCAATCGATCTTAAGGTCGATTATGATGGTTACTACAACAAAGAAGTTGATGGTCATCCAAATGCTGGGACTTGGGAACTTAAGGACTTAACCTTAGCCGAAAAATTCTTTGATTTAAGGGATATTAAGCCCGGAGATTTCGGCGAAGGGACAATTTCCTTGCACGTTTACGATAACAACGCATGGGGTTGTGTCAACATCATTCCTACACATAATGATGATGTAACTACCAACGAGCCAGAACTGGAAGCAGGAGACGTTGCAAACACCGACAGCCTTTTTGACGGTGAACTCGCCCAAAATATGCAATTCAAAATTTGGGCCGATATATGTAGCCCTGCAGTTAATCCAGAAGAAGAGGGTGCTGAACCGGGAGATAACATCTATCAAGAAGGGTGTGATCGGTTACTTACCGAAGGGACTGGTCCTTTAACTCCAACCACATGGGCTTTAGCAGATAGCGTAAGTCCAAACGTGTTTACCGGTTTACCTAACGACCCATTAGTAGGAAGTAACAATTACTACCTTGGAGTTGCATGGAATGTTCCGGGAGTAGTTGGTAATATCATCCAAACTGATAAATACATGGCTGATGTTTCTTTCTATGTGGAACAATCACGCAACAACACAAAGTTTGTGTGTCCTAGTGTAGAACCTAAGCCTAACACTTTACGCCTTGAAAATGAGGTCGAAGTACAGGGTGGACCATGGACCGTTCTTGATCAAGACCAGATCTACGCTGATCTTACTTGGGCTGGTGATAGTGCAACATTCAACTATACCTTAACAGGTAAAGGTTTAGCCCCTACTACAGATTATGCCTTGATCTATTATGCTGATGGTTGGCCAGGAAATAATCCTGGAGCCTTTATAGGCGAAGGTACTACAAATGCGAGCGGAGATATTGCTTTTGCAGGCAATCCTGATTTAGGTGTAGATTTACCAACTCTACCAGATGGTAATTTTGCGACAGGTGCCAAAATCTGGTTGGTATTATCAGCAGATTATAATGGTGGCAATCCGTCAACTGGTCCGATGACAGCATGGAACCCAGGAAGTTATCTGTTTGAAGGTAACGTTTACGTTCATTACAACGACACGGATAACTAAGACGCAAAACTGTTTTCTAGCCGCTGCCCGGCTGGAGAAGATAATTCCGTACCTGGTACGGTACAGATATCATTTAGATTCTGAAACAAGTTCAGAATGACAATATGTGCGAAACTCATGTATTAGTAAAGGAGTGATTTAGAAATGAATTTTAAAAATGTCAGCCTAAAATTTTTCATCGGACTACTTTCGCTGGTCCTTTTCGCTTTTTCTGCAATGGCCTCGTATCTTGTATTGGATGTAGCGCAATTTGATCCGTACCAGGTACGGTCCAGATTCGCCGAACCGGGTTCATTACCAAAAGCCTTCATTGTTCAATCAGGTTCAATGGAGCCTGCAGTAAAAACCGGAAGCATAGTTATAACCAGGAAAGCGGAAACTTATAATCAGGGTGAAATTATTTCATACAAAAAGGACGCGAAAAACGTAATAACCCACAGAATACAGGTAAAAAATTATCCTGACGGGATCAATTCCGACCCCGTCTATCTAACCGCAGGAGACGCAAACGAAGATTTTGACTCGGGAAGTATAACCAATGACCAAATTGTCGGCAAAGTCGCGCTAACTCTCCCCTACTTAGGCTACGTAGCTAATTTCGCCAAACAGCCTTATGGTTTTTTGCTTTTGGTCATTGTTCCCGCGACCATTGTTATTTATGAGGAATTAAAAGGTTTGTTAAAGGAAATCTTTAAAACATTATCGATTCTAAAAAGAAGACTATTTGATCGTAAGAGTCATACCCTCAAGTATAGTTTACAGGGTACGACCCTCAAAGCTAAAAACGGCGGATTGCATAAAGCTACTGCCATAGTTCCGATTTTCGGTGCAGCACTTGTGTTTGCCGGCCTCGCCTCCTCTTTTTTCTCCGACAAGGAAACTTCTCAAGGCAATGTTTTCCAGGCATCAACCTGGGGTTCGCCCACCCCTACTCCTACTGTTCAACCTGGAGACATTGTTATTAACGAGGTCTATTATGATGTTGATGCTGATCATGTTCAACCTCCAGGATCTGACGAAAATACGTTTGAATGGGTAGAGATTTACAATAAATCTGCTCAAACTGTCAACCTTAAGGATTGGAAGATAGAAGATAACTCGGGAACGCAAAGAACAATTAGCACAAGTAATAGAAATTTAGCTTCCGGGCAATTCGCAATTTTGGCAAAAGCTGCCAACGTTTTCGTACTTTGGACAATCCCCGACTCAGCTGAGAAAATACAATTAGGCGAAATTATTGGAAATGGTTTGGCAAATGGTGGCGATAGGGTTGTATTAAGAGATTCTCTAGGAAACATTATAGATCAAATGAGTTATGGAACTGATGTTTCTGTTTTAAACCCTTCATCTTCGGATGTTGCCGAGGGTCATTCCTTGGAAAGAGTTCCTGACGGTTTTGATAATGATCTAGGAAGCGATTTTTTTGATACAAATCCTCCCACGCCAGGGAGTTGATTTTTGAAGGGTACGACCTCTTCGAGCCTGAGCCTCAGAGCCGAAGGCCTGCAAGGTCATATAGTATGAAAAACAAAAGTAAAATACTGGCTTTGATTCTTCTGCCTTTTGTCCTGTACGGGCTTTATTACGTATATACCCAAAGTCGTGTAAACGTAATTCATGCAGACGATCCCCTATTCATTACCTATAATGGCGGATCCCCGCCTGATCCCATGTTTGTCGTTAGCAACATGTTTCCCGGGGATGAAGTCCCTGAAAAAGTTTTTAACGTTAAAGTTACGGGTTCTGATTCCCAGGATGTAGAAATGACTGCTTTCAAAACGGCAGAGGAAAAGAATTTTGCAGAAATTTTAGATATAGAAATTGTTGAAATGAGCCTTTCGAGCACTGTCTTCAGCGGTAAACTTCAAGATTTGTTTGACTTGCCTCCAATTAGTCTTGGTACATTTTCTCCCGGAACAGATAAAAATTTCAGAGTAAAAGTGAAATTTCCGGCTGACGCAGGAAATGACTATCAGGAAGCAAAAGTCGTCTTTGACATCATCTGGAGAAGCCAACTTCCGCCTGTTGAGATTCCCGAAGAATGTAAGTTAATTGCCGGAAAAATAACCAATGTGATTGAAGGAACCGAAGGAAACGACAATATAGACGGATCTCCGGCAAGCGAGCTTATCTTAGCCAAGGGTGGAAGAGATCGGGTTGACGCTGATAACGGAGATGACTGTGTAGTAGGCGCAGAAGGGAATGACAGAGAGCTTGATGGCGGAGAAGGAAATGATGTCGTAATCGGAGGCAACGGAAACGACGATATGGAAGGAGGAAGCGGAAATGATCTTATGTATGGCAATGATGGGAATGACAAAATGGATGGCGGTTCGGGAGACGACCTTATTTACGGAGGCGCCGGCAACGACAAAATTGACGCAGGCAGTGAGAACGACAAAATTTGGGGTGGAATTGGGGAGGATAAGATTAAAGGAGCGGCCGGGAATGACGAAATTTATGGCGAAGAAGATAATGATCTTTTATCGGGAGGTGCAGGCAATGACAAAATGTACGGGGGAACCGGGAATGACAATATGTCGGGCGAATCGGGAGACGATGAAATGTACGGTCAGGAAGGAAACGACGAGATGGAAGGAGACAGCGGAAATGACTATCTCGACGGCGGAACCGACCATGACGTTCTTAAAGGCAATGCGGGAACAGATACCTGTGTTGCCGGTGAGACAGTTACTTCCTGCGAACTTTAGTTTGTCCCTTATTTCTGCGATTTTTTTCCTCTTGATTTTGTTTATTAATGTGTCGATACTTAATAATTCGTTTTAAAAGGGGGTGATTAATTTGAAAAACGTAAAAGGAACAGTTGATCATTTAAAAACACATCAAAGCTACCCTGCAACAAAAGCTGATCTTTTAAAGGAGTGCGATGACCTTTCAGATTTCTCTGACGAGGATAAGGAATGGTTTAAAGCCCACCTGGGAGAAGAACCCGAAGGTGGATATAAATCTGCCGAGGAAGTAATGAGTGCTTTGGGATTGGAAGAGCCTCAAGAATAAACTACTACGGACTAAAGTCCGTAGTATTCTAAAACTTAAGTTTTAGACAAGTTTGTTCACTGCTTCGCTTCACCATCGGAATGAATTTCGAGGTATTAGCGAAGTTTGAATAAAACAATTTTTCTAAAAAGCCGCGAGGCTTGCTCTAGTAAAGAAACCAAAAAATATTAAGAGTAAGGCAAAAATGGCTAGTTGCATCATGACTTCAGTTGATGTGTGGATTTTAGTTGACATCTATATCACCTCCCCAGTGAGATAGTACGAGTGTGCATCTCAAGGGATCCCGTTAGATGTGTTTACACTATCTAACTGGGACCTTTTCCTCCCTTAAATTCACTTTAATAGGCCTTAACATTTGAACTCCTAAAGAGCTGATTTTAAATCCAATATTGGCAACAAATCCCATGAATATTAAGTGTGCAAAAAGGTTTAAAGGGGCATTTATTATATCCGGCTGAACAAGGTCTGTTTTAAGAGCCTCAGGGCCTTTAAGTTGCGCTGCTTCGGGAGGAAGGTCGCTGCCCGCAAGATTTGATAGGTCTATTGATATTCCGGGAAGCGTAAATAAGTCAACCGGTTTTTGTTTTTTTGTGAATACCATATAAACGCTGAAAACCGATAAGAAAATAGTTAAAATTCCTATAACTAAAAGTGAGTAGCCGGTTACTTTTTCACCCATGTTTATATAATATACTAAAAAGTCAGGGAATTTACTTCATTCCAAGTGTTTTCGTCAAGAACGCTAATTTTAGTATTGCCTATTACATATAGGTAATCATTGATAAAAAGTGCTCTTTGGGCTGAGACATCGCTTACGACTTTTAGAAGCTTTAATTCATTACCTTGATAGCCAAATATGTAGCCGCTTGTTCCTGCTGGTAAAAAGAAAATTTCATGCTTATCGTCTAATAAAAAGGCATGATGAGTGGTCGAAACGTCTGTCCAATATTCGTCAAGGGAGTATTTTGAGACCTCTTTGGGATTTTTGGGATTCCCTACGTCAAAAAGCGATAGTTTTACATTTGCATCTTCTCTACCAACTCCCAAAATTTTATCCTTTGTTATGGGGTGAAGATAGGAAGAGAATCCGGGAATTTTTAATTCTCCTACCTTCTCGGGATTGTTGGGATTTGCCAAATCGATGACATAAAAAGGGTCAACTTGCTTAAATGTAACGACATAGCCTTTATCTTCGATAAATCTGACTGAGTAAATTCGTTCAGAAAGTCCGAGGTCCAAGACTTCACCGGTAATTCCTAAATTTTTGTCGAGGACGTAAACGTCATTTGCGGATTCAGTTTGGCTAAAACCGAATAAATTACTTGATATGGTTACGGCTATTCGCAGTGAAGATTGATATTCGTCCAGAGAGAATTGATTTAAGGGCGTTCCCGGGATGCTTCCTACCCTGTCTATGTCCAAATGAGCGTTACTAATTTTTACAATCCCCGACTTTTGGTAATCCCTTACATAATCTTTTAGGTAGTCATTGCTTCTATTATTTATTTCATTTTCAACCCTTTTTCTCTCATCCACGGATAGCGAACTAAAAAGTTTTTCTAATATTATCTGAACCTCTACCATTTTCGCATTCTCGCTTATTTTGTAGCTTTCTAAATTTTTAAGACTAATAAGAGTTTCCTCGGGAATAAGATCACTTGCTTTGTCTTTGAAAAAATTATAGTAAAGCGAACTTAAGTTCTCGTTGTAAGGATATGTAATATATATAAAGTTTTTGGACATATAAAAGACCGATTGACCGCTTGAGCCGACAAAGGAAATTTTATTTTCTAATTTTCCGTTTGACGGGTTCAGAGAGAAGATTGTGTACGTTTGGTCGACAGGAACAGGATTAATAGGATGATAAATGTCCGTACAAGGTATAATTACGCCTTTGGCGTCTGAAGAAAAAGGTAGTGGGCAGGGACTTGCCTCGTTGAGACTTTGACTTACTATAACATAAATTTTATTGTTTGTTAGTCTTGAGGAAACAAGGTAATTCCTGTTGTCGATTTCAAATTTCCACTTTTCCCGAGGATTTTTAGGATCGCTTACGTCATAGCCGTAAATAAAGTTATCAGCTTCTGAAAAAATTATAAGGCTATTATTTGCAAGCAGTAGGTTGCCGCTTTTTGCTATAGCAGAGTCTTTTACCAAGTCTGAAGGGGGAAATCCTTTAATTATTTTGGTCTCGGAAGCATTAATTTGGGGCATGAATCGCGAATCACTTTGCTCGAGGAATATAGGCGCTGTATAAAAGGGTAAATTTTGGGAAAAGAAAATGCTTCTGCCGTTAGTTTTTACGATGTCGGGTTCGTCAATGCCTTTAACCTGTACATTTGTCTCAGATACTCTCTCTGGGGCTTCTTTTATTAAAGGCATACCTGAGTCTAAGGCAGGTTCAGCTATTTCTAAATTTGCCATTCCAAATCCCCTGAATGAATAGGACTGGGTTTCCCGGGCTTCCGAAATATATTTCTTGAAGTCTTCCACCGAAGCAAACTTCTCGATTTTTATATTTTCCGAAACATTTTTAGGAATTTTCCCGACAAAAAGGTTAAAAAATCTGTTACGAAGAAGTACAAGGCTTAGAAATGAAAATAATACGATTAGTACAAATATTGAAATGATAACTAGAAAGGGATTTTTGCTTAACCTGGAGAATATCATCTTTCTATAATACCACCTTTGCATTGATTTACACCAACGAAAAGTATATATTTTAATTAACTATATGGCCAAAAGGGTAATTCTTATTGAAGACGATCTGGATCTTCAAAGGATTTATTCATCAAAAATAGAAAGCGCAGGTTATCAGGTGTTATTGGCTCTGGAGGCTGCACAAGGTTGGAATCTTGCAAGTAGTTCAAAACCAAATCTAATCTTACTTGACATAATGCTTCCTGGTGAAATGAATGGCTTTGATTTTCTTAAAAAGCTGAAAGAAGACCAAAGCCTGAAAAATATTCCCGTTATTGTCCTTACTAACTTAGATACCGAAAAGGACGAAGCACTAAAAGTCGGCGCTATTGATTATATAATCAAAGCAAATACTGACCTTAATGAAATTGTTGCAAAGGTTAAAAAATACGCAAGGTAGGTTTTACTGCTTCTTAAAGGTCTGAAAATTGTCTGCCTGACTTGGGTATTCCCCTTTTATAAATTCAATTACTTTATCCCTAATTTCGGTGGATGCAATTACTCCTTTTTGAGCAGTTCCTTTTGCCCAGCCTTCGATATTTTTGGCGAAATTTTGTGCAGCCTCAATGGGTACGCCCGCTTTTCCGATTGCGGTAACTAATTTATCAACACTCCATGGTTCAAGTTTTCCATCTCTTTTTTTAACGTTTAAGTCATTCATTTTGCTCACCCTCTTTCCGTGTCTAATCTATGATAACATTTTTAGCCATTGGTTTTTTCTTCTAAGCGCTCCATTTGATAAAGAGCAACAATAAAAAGAGACTCGCTCCAGCCAAGAGGCGTGTTATCATTATATTCAGGAGAGTTAGAGAAATATAGTTCAGGCATGCCTTCTGGAGTATCGATTGCTATTAAGTTTTTAATTAGTTCTTGCGCTTTTTGTTTATTTCCAAGTTTTTCGTAAATTATTGCCAGCCACGATAATCCGAAAGTCCATTCAGCTTCTTCGGAGATACCATCTGCATTTCTGTTATAGTAATGGTCCCCCTTATATCTAATTACGCCCTTTTCCTTTTCAAGATGATACTCAACATTTTCTAAAATCTGGATCCTTTGATTTTCGTTTACCATTTCATAAGGCCAAATTAACGACAGAAGTGCCAAATCAACAAACTTTTTTTCGGATTCCCTCGGAAGCATGTTGTTAAGAGCGTCCTGCCCTTTTTTAACAAGCCAGATTGGTACTTCAATTTGAGGAACTTTAGAGATGGATTTTAGTCCGGCGATACAAGCTCCAATCGAAGATGAGTGTACTTCGTCATCAATTTCCCATATGCCTTGATCTCTGTCGTGCCAGTATTCAATTGCCTCGAGATATCTAACTAATTTATTGACAATTCTTACGTGCTCGGGGGTCTTTATTACGCTTCTTTTTTGATTAATTTCAAGTTCTCCCAGCCTATACAAAATACAGCCGATAGTATCGTTTTGTTTATTGCCCCATTCTTCCCAAAATTCTTCTAAGGTATCCGGATGAAATCTTGCGTGTATTCTTTTATAGGTTTCGAGTGGTTTTTCTTTTATTGCCCAGTCGATTTTATCCTCGAATTTTAGAAAAATGTCCAGGACCACTTTGTATGTTTTCTCTACCGTCTTCCAATCGCCTATTATCTCAAAGGCAATAGTCTCGTAAAAATTATCTCTTAGCCAGCTCTTGTCGTACCCTGTTTTAATACCCTTCTTTGAAGCTAGGAAAAGGCCCGACTTTGTTTTAAGGTTTTTCAGTATTTTTAAGTGTTTAGCGATTAATTCGGCGTATGTAAGTCTGGCCATATTAGCGTACAATGTTCTTTATGAAAAAGCTTTTTTATATTTTACTACCATTATTAGCTCTTTTGATAGCTTTAATATTTCTTTATGTATCAAAAGGCAATAAAAACGATGATCTGAAAATTCCCATTAAAGAAGAAAATATAAATGATTCATTTTCGCCAACCCCCATATCCACTAAGGAAGTTAACAGAGGCTATCAAACAACATGGATTCTGGCAAGGAGTGTCTCCAAGATAAAGCTTTTCTTAAATTTAGAAGAAAAGCTTTCCTCAAACGACGCTGCTACAAAACATAATTGTGATAATCTGGTTAGCGGAGGATTCTATGATACAGAAAATAACCCAATTGGCCTTTTTATTACTGATGGAAAGAAACTCGAGGAGTCGAAAGTAAGTCAACTTTTTAATGGATACTTTTATATAGATCCGGAAGGTGCACACATAGAATCCCTTCCTCCGACAAAGGCAACTATTGGTCTACAGGCTGGTCCGATTTTATATATAAACCAGAAGCCCGTTAAACTATCGTTGGAAAAAGATGAAGCCGCAAGGAGAATTGTTGTGGCTACGACAAAAGAAGGGAAAGTCATATTTATAGTCGCATATACAAAAGGCAATCCTCTATCAGGGCCTAGACTAACCGAATTGCCTGAAATAATTGACGAACTTAGCAAAAATGCAAAATTGGATATTGTTGACGCACTGAATCTTGACGGCGGGGCACACTCTGCTTTCCTTACTAAATCCTTCCAGTTAACAGAAATTTCCACAATTGGAAGCTACTTTTGCACTGAACCCTAATTATCCCGTTTTTTTGGAATTCTTGGGAAGACTAGTTTTCACCTTATTGTATTGATTTTTAAGTCTGTTTAAATTTAACATAAAATGGTTTTTTGAAAACTGGTAGATTCTGTATGGCAGATTTCTATTTATGTGATAGTAAACTTGAGTTTGTCGAGCCGCTTTAAATTCTCTGGGAGTTTGCCTGAAGTAAATATTATCTCTCTTAGCTTTCTTGTTTTTGGCCATAGTGTTATTATATCAGACAACTTTTATAATTTTTGCGGAATTTATTACTTTTCCACTGATTTCAATGGCAACAACGTCAATTCGATGCCTTTTTGGGATATCTTTATGAGTAGACAAATAAAAATCTCCTGCTCTTTTTATCCTATATATCTTTCTTGCATTTACTGCTTCCTGAGGGGCTCCGTATTTTTTGCTCCAGCGAGTTTTTACTTCAACAAAGACTAAAGTATCACCTTCAAGTGCAATTATATCTATTTCTCCTACCTTGGTTCTGAAGTTTCTTTCAAGGATCACATAACCTTTTGACTGAAGTAACTTAACCGCATATTTCTCACCGAAATCACCAAATAGTCTATTACCTTTCATTTAAGATATCGACTTATCTTTTTTTACTAGGTTTTATAGCTTCTTGTGAAGCACTTTCTTTTCTTGAAGCCCTTTGATATATAAGGTCAACTTCGCGACGAGATTTATCCCTCGTATAATAGAGTTTAGCTCGCCTAACACCTTTTGTTCCTTTTTTTATAACCTCTATCTTTTCGATTGTAGGAGAAATAAGAGGAAAGATCCGCTCGATTCCCACCTGCCCTGCGCCAATCCTTCTAACCGTAAAACTTTTATTTTCGTTTCTTCCTTTGATACCTATTACCAAGCCTTCAAAAACTTGTGACCGTACTTTTTCACCGTCCTTTATGTTTTGTATAACTTTTACTTTATCTCCTGGCCCAAAAGAAATATCTTTATGTAAAGTATTTAGAGTCATAATTTTCTTTGTCTTTCGTATTCTACACTAAACTTAATTGTAAAACTAGTCGAGTTTCTGGTTAAATTCCAGTACGTCTGTAATTTGATGAGAAAGACTTTCACTCCAGGAAATTCTGAGGCTTAGTTCAACGGTTCGTTTTGTCTTGCCTTCAAAAACCAAACTGACATTTTGATTACCAGGATTAGAGATGAGTAATTTTTTTAGTTTTTCAAGATCGGAAATTGAAGATCCTCTTGGAACTTTAATAAACAGTCTGTCTGAAATTTCACTCAAATTTTCTTTTGTTCTAATTTCGTTAACAATAATAGTGGGAGAGTCGTCTCTTGAATCTACTCTCCCCGTTATTAAAATTGCCTTATTGTCAACTAAATTATTTTTTATGGAAGAATAAATCTTTGGGAAAACGACTAGGTCTAAACTTCCGGTATCATCTCTTACCTTCACAAATGCCATCTCCTGACCAGATTTTTTAGTAATAATCATTCTGACGTCCGTGACAACTGCTGCAATTTTAATATCCTCTTGACCTAGTTCTTCACTAAAAACGTCTTGAATTTTATGCGTAGCAAGATTTTCTAAAGTTCCCAAGACTTCGTTAATAGGCTTAGCCGAAAGCGAAAACCCTAGAAGTTGTCGCTCAAGGGCCTGAAGTTCTTCGTCCGAGAACTCTTCCATATCCAGATTTATTTCAGAAATGGAGTTACCAGCAGTTTTTTTTATTTCTTCCTGACTAAAAAGTGCGTCCTGATTTTCCAGACCTTTCGGTTTAGTTACTCTATTTCTAACTTCTTGCATCGAGGCCAAAAGAGAAGCACGCGACCCGAAAGCCGAAAGCGCACCTACTTTTATAAGAGATTCAAGAACTTTTTTATTTACACGTCTGGAATCGGCACGAGATAGAAAGTCCGAGAACGTTGAAAAAATTTCTTTAGATCGTTCCTCTAATATTGCATCAATTGCGGCTTTGCCTACATTCTTAATGGCATCAAATCCAAATCTTATGGCTTTTGAGTTTAAAGAATCGTCATCCGCAACTATTTTAAAACCAATATCACTCTCGTTTATATCGGGCGATAGAACTTTAATTTTCATCCGTCTGCATTCATTAACTGCTGCTGAAATTTTTTCAGCGTCTTTTGCTTCAGCCGTCAAAAGAGCATTCATAAATTCAACCGTATAGTTTGCCTTCATGTAGGCCGTCCAATACGCAACCATCCCATAGGAAGCAGCATGTGCTTTATTAAAACCATAGCCGGAGAAAGGTTCAATCAGTTTAAAAAGTTCTTCTGCCTTATCTTTAGTTAAGCCGTTTTTGACAGAACCCTCAATAAATTTACTTTTTTGTTTTTCCATTTCCTGGGGAATTTTTTTACCAACCGCTTTTCTGAATTTGTCCGCTTCTTCCCAGGTGTAGCCGGCGATATTAATTGCAGTTAAGAAAACATCATCCTGATAAACCATGAGACCATATGATTTTCCTAGATACTCTTTCATCCGAGAGTCAAAATAAGAAATTTTTTCCGGGTTATTTTTGCGGTCGATATACTCAGGTATTTGGGCCATTGGGCCGGGTCTGTAAAGAGCCACCATTGCCATTAAGTCTTCAACACGACTGGGCTTAAGATCTTTGAGATATCTGGTCATTCCGCTGCCTGCAAGTTGAAATACACCCATAGTGTCCCCTCGTGAGAGCATCTCAAACGTCTTTTTATCGTTTAGTGGTATATTTATTAGGTTTATGTCAATCTGGTGCAGCTTATTGACAACATCAATTGCTTCACCAAGAATTGACAGATTTCTAAGTCCTAAAAGATCAAACTTTAGAAGTCCGACCGCTTCATTAGGTGAAACGTTGGGATCTAGTGAATCCATGTCGTACTGAGTGATAACCTTTTTTCCCTCAGGATCAAGCTGTATCGGAGTAAACATGGTAATATCATCCGGCGCAATAACAACGCCGGCGGCATGAACCGAAATATGTCGGGCATTACCTTCAACTTCTTTAGCAAGATCTATAATTTTTTTTGCGTCTTTATCATCTTCGTAGATCCTTTTTAAGTCGCTTGATATTTCGAGAGCATTACTTATTGTCATCGGAAAGCCCTGAGATCCAATGGGAATGAGTTTGGAGATCCTATCACCCGTTGCGTAAGGGAATCCTAAAACTCTGGCAATGTCTCTTACAGAACCGCGGGCCAGCATTCTACCAAAAGTACAAATTTGTGCCAACCGCTCCCTGCCGTATTTTTTCGTCATATATTCGATTACTTCTTCTCTTCTATTGTCTGCAATGTCGAAGTCTATATCGGGTGGAGAGGGCCTCCATGGTGTAAGGAATCTCTCGAAAGGAAGTTCATAGTCAAGAGGGTTAATATTAACTATACCGAGTGCATATGCAACCAAGCTTCCTGCGGTGGAACCTCTTGTATTTGTAATTATTTTATTAGCATTACACCAGTCTGATATATCAGAGACTATAAGAAAGTAGGTAGAATAGCCTTTTTGTTTAATAATATCGAGTTCATAGTTGAGACGCTCTTTTACCTCAGAAGTAATCTTTTTCAGCCTTTTCTCCAACCCCTCCCAGCTTTTTTCTTCTAGTTCTTTGTCCGGAGTTTTACCTTTAGGTAGATCGAATTTGGGAAAATACCATTTATCCAGAGTAATAGTAATTTCACACTTGTCTCCTATTTTAACAGTATTCTTAATTGCATCAGGCAGATCCCGGAAAAGGTCGGTCATTTCTTGAGGCGATTTGAGATAAAAGGTCGGGGAATCAATGTATCTTAATCTTTTGAGGTCACTTACATTTTTCCCGGTTGAAATACAGACCAATGCATCCTGAGCCGGTGCGTCCTCCCTTTTTACATAATGGGTATCATTTGTTGCAATTATAGGTATCCCTAATTCTCGGCTTAATTTTAATACTCCTTGATTAACCTTATTTTCGGTTTCTGCTTGCTCTCTGAGAAAACTTTTTATTTCAGCACTTTCCGCTTTAGCAATAAACTTTTCAGGTTCATGTCTTTGGACTTCTAAGTAATAATCTTTCCCGAAAAGGTCCAAATACCATTTGACAGTCTCTTTAGCTACGCCATAGTTATTATTTATTAATAATTGTCCTACTTCTCCTAAAGGACAAGCCGATGTACAAATAAGGCCTTTTGAATATTTTCTAAGAACGTCCTTATCAAATCTTGGCCGATAGTAGTAGCCTTCGAGGTGGGCGATTGAAGTTAACCTCATGAGGTTTTGGTAGCCTTCATTATCTTTTGCTAAAAGAACTAAGTGATAGTTTTTAAGTTTTGATCTTTCTGGCCTGGTTCTGTGATCTTCATTCGAAATATAACCCTCCATTCCGATAATCGGTTTTATGCCTTCCTTTGTACACTTTTTATAGAATTCTACCGCTCCGTACATTACGCCGTGATCTGTTATAGCAAGTGCATCCATTCCCAGAGTTTTTATATGGGTAATCATTTTGCCAATTCTTGATAGGCCATCAAGAAGCGAGTATTCGCTATGAACATGTAGATGGACAAAATTTTTTGCCATATTCTTAATCTTTCCTAAGTGCTTACTATACCCAAATACCCCCGGCGGGCAATTCATCCTTAGTTTGATCTTGACCTTCTCTACTCTTCCTCTCCTCCTTAGCTATGTGTAAACTACTCATAGCCCTTACAAAACCGTCTGTTACCTTTTCACCGGGACGCCTCAAGGTCTTTACAATACTCAAGCTGTATTTGATTCCCGGATATCTCTTTTGTGCCTCAGTCTCCCTCTCCTTTAAAATCCTTTCCCAAATTCCGACACGCTCATCAAGTCCCTCCCGATCAACACCGGAGTTAACAACTACAAACTCATCAGACCGTGCTCCTCCCCTAGCCGCAATTCCGGGCCGTGAAGCTGAAGAGGGTATCTTAACAGTTGTAACTAAATCGTTCTCTCTTCTGGCAATTAGAGACGCAGTACTTGCTATATCCAGCAAATATAGATCTCCCGCATCCTGGCCATAGGTATTATTCACCAAGTGAAGATCTACCGCATCTGCAACAATATAACCGATATCACTGCTACCTCTTTGTTCGCCCTCAACTTGGACAGACTTTTCAGAAGAAACCTCAATAGCGTCTAGTTCCTCAATTAAACCTGTCTTATTAAGCAAAAAGGTTAATGCTGTATCATAGTAGGCCTGTCTTCTTAGCTTCATGTTTTCAAATTCTACCTCGAGTACATGCAAGGCTACTTGTTCCTTTCCCATTCCACTTAGTTCTTCAACCTTTGAGTGTACTTCGGCAGCTGAGAATTCTGTATTTATGGGTTGTGGATCTTCTGACATATAACGCTTTTACATTATAGCCTGTTGCCGTCTCCGTTTTCAGGCAAAAGATATCTTTTCTCTCTGTCTTTCAAAAACAGGAATAGTGCCAAAACTGCTAAAATCAGTACAAACATTAATGAACGAGCACCTAAAATTTCCGACACAGTTCCAGACAAAATTACCGGAAAAACCGACAAAACAGTAACCAGAAACCAATAGTTCCCGAAAACTCTTCCCCTCAAATCAAAAGGCGTCTTTTGCTGCAAAAAAGTTTGCGAAGGAATTATTATTCCTACATATGAAAATCCTATTGTAATAAGCGCCAATAAGGATCCCAAAATTCTCAAAACGTATGCTAATTCCGAAAACATAAATACCACAAGGAAAAGCGAGAAAATCATAACCAGAAGTGAAGATTTAATTATTTTTATTTTTCTGATACCCAGATTAAGCAATCTTGGAATAACAATTGATGCCAGAGCCGCGCCTATTCCTCCCGGAACAACCAAATATGTCCCCGCATAGGCAAGAGGGACTCTGACAATGTCCTGTGCGATTGCAGGAGCATTTACTACCGTTATGGCTAAAGAAATTTGCATACTAACCAAAATAAGAAAGGGTGCTAAGACATACTTATTTTCGATTATGAAACGTACTCCGGATACGATATTTTCAAAAAAAATCATAAGGCCTTTTTCAAACTCTTTAGGAATTTTTTGCGCTGGCTTCATTTTAGGCAAGAAACATGTTGAAATAAAAGCGACAAAAAGCAGCATTCCGCAAAATATAAGAGTATCTCTGAATCCAAATGCACTCAAAATCACTCCCGCAATACCAAAGCCTAAAATTAGTGAACCTTGCTGGGTAATTAAAAAAAGTCCATTCGCTTGCGCCAACAAGTTTTTACTGACAACGTGAGGTAAAGTTGCAAATTCACTGGGTACATAAAACTGGTTTATAGAAGAATATATAAGGACAACGGTGTATACATAGAATGAACTGCTGTTGGCCAGAATTGCATAAGAAATAATTAAAATAGACTGAAATAGATTAGTCAAAATTAACATACGGCGCCTGTCGAAAATGTCAACCGCGGCAGAAGCAAAAGGTCCGATTAAAAGTGCTGGAAGCGCATAAGCAATCCACAGAAAACTAGTGGCTATAGTCGATCCGGTTTTTTCAAAAAGCGTAAAAAGAAGTGCGAAATTCAAAATGCTTAAGGTAAATTGGGAAAATATTTGGGAGATCCAAATATACCAAAAACGAATGTTAGTAAGAAGTTTCCCTTCATCATTTATCATTTCAGCCTATCTTCCAGAAGTTTTTTGACAATGTCCGGGTTTGCCTTGCCGCGGCTCAACTGCATAACCCTCCCTACAACAGCCATTATTGCATTGACTTTACCCTTTTTATAGTCAGAAATAGCACTCGGCATGGCGATTATCGCAGCGTCTACCCACTTGGTAACCTCGCCTATATCTCCGACTCTTTCCTTTTTGACTTTCACTAACTTCAGGACTTTCTCCGGAGTAGTGTCTGCTTTAATCTTCTGATTTACCAGAATGCCTGCCAAAGCGTCCGCCTCAAGACCTTTTGTCTTCCCAATGTCGAATACTTTCTCTGCCAGTTCAAGAAGACCTTCCTGGGAAACAATTATTTCTGCGTAGGAGCCTCTTACTTTGTAAGTTTCTATGAGTTTAGCTTTTTTTTCAGCAGGCAGCTTGGGAATTTTTTTCTTAATTTCGGCAATAAACGTATCAGTGAATTCCATCGGAGGAATATCCGGCTCGGGAAAATACCTGTAATCCGAAGCGGTTTCCTTAAATCGCTGGCTCACTGTTACGTTTTTATTCTCATCCCATCCCCGTGTTTCCTGATTAGGAATTTCCCCTTTTTCTAAAATCTGTCTTTGGCGTTTCAATTCGTACTCAATAGCTTTATCCACGAATCTGAAAGAGTTTAAATTTTTTACTTCAACTTTATAACCCCAGTCAAGCCCCCAGGAAATATTTGCCTCCAATCTCATAGACCCCTTTTCCATATCACAGTCCGAAACTTTCAAAGTCCTTATAATTTGCTGCAGCTTTTGTTCGAAATCCTTTGCTTGGGCACCGGAGTGTATATCGGGCTTTGTAACTATTTCGATAAGAGGAACCCCACATCTGTTAAAGTCAACCAAGGTTAAATTCTCTCCGTTTATTTTTTTGTGTTGAAGTTTTCCGGTATCTTCTTCTATATGAACTCTTTCAATTCCTATCCTTCCAAAAGAAGTATCTAAGAAGCCGTTAATCGCAATAGGTTCGTCATATTGACTTATTTGATAACCTTTGGGTAGGTCAGGGTAAAAATAGTGCTTCCTGTCAAATTTGCTCGCCTTATTAATTTTGCAGTTTAAAGCAAGGCCGGCAACTATGCACCATTCAATGGCTCGTTTATTTGGTACAGGGAGTGCGCCTGGCAAGCCTAGGCAGACCGGACACGTTTGAGTATTTGGCTTTTTGCCGAAATGGTCGGCCGGGCAACCGCAAAACATCTTGGAATTCGTTCTCAATTCCACATGCGTCTCCATTCCGATGGTTGGATTGTAATTACCAGTTTTTGTCATAAATCATTTCTTTTGAGTTTGGCCTGAATTTATGCCATTGTGTAGCTTTTTGATATTCTTCCCCGAGCTCAAATAGCATCTCTTCACTCCATCTTGGTCCCATTATCTGCATTCCGACGGGAAGTTCATCTTTAGTAAAGCCGCATGGTATAGCTAAAGATGGCGTGCCGGAGAGGCTGGCTGGAGCTGCATATATATCCATTAAATAAAGCTGAAGCGGATCATCAACCTTTTCTCCAATATTAAATGGGGGAATCGGTGAAACAGGAGCCAAAATAGCATCAACTATGTCGTATGCTTTTTCAAGATCTCTAATAATTAGCGTTCTGATACGGGCAGCTTTTTCATAGTATCTATCCGTATAACCAGCTGACGATACAAAAGTCCCGAGCATAATTCTTCTTTTTGCTTCGGGACCAAAGTAACTCCTGTCATTTCCGTAACGAACTCCGTCATACCTTGCTAAATTACTGGCGGTTTCTGTGGGAGCAAGAATATAATATGCGGCTATTCCGTATTTAGTGTGAGGCAGAGACACATCAATGATTTTGTAGTTGGCTTTCTTAAAAATTTCTACAGCTTTGAGAAAAATTTTCTTGACTTCACTGTCAATCCCCTCTCCTAAAAACTCCATGGGAACGCCTATGATTCTTTTTAATTTGCCCATCTTTTTTTCACGACTTTCACTTTGACTTGTTGCATCACGAGAATCTTTAGCACTAATAAGATCAAAGTATTTTTGGAGATTTTCTACAGAGTTAGATAGAACGCCAGGACAATCCAAACTGCTAGCGAAAGCAATAACTCCATATCTGCTCACTGCTCCGTAGGTGGGTTTAATTCCACAAACATTACAGTAAGAAGAGGGCATACGAATTGAACCACAGGTGTCTGTAGCCGTGGCCACATCAACTTTTCCGGTTGCGACAACCACGACACTTCCACTGGAAGATCCGCCCGCAACTTTCTTGGTATTCCACGGGTTTTTTGTCGGGCCAAAGTCAGAATTTTCTCCACTTGATCCATGGCCCCAGGCATCCTGGTTTAATTTATATTTAGTTTTAAGACCGGCTTTTTCAAAGTTAGATACAACGGTAGAGTTGTACTGGGGAATGTAACCTTCTAAAACCCTGGATCCTGCTGTGGTCTCAATACCTTTAGTCATAAACAAATCCTTATGACCAACCACTCCTTTTGGATCAGCCGTAGTTAAAATAGCATTATATTTATCGTTCACTTTTCTTTGAGAAGGCTCTAGAGTTCTATTTCCAACTCTTGCTTCTTCAAATACGTTTCTTGTAGTAAAGAATCCTTCATAAATTTTTTTGCCTTGAGAAATTGCCTCTTTTTGGCTAAAACATTCGCCAACAACATCTTCGCGATAAATATTTGTAGTCCTGTCTAAAACCTGATAAGTCGGTGGAACGTGTTTTGTATCCACCTCTTGAAGTATTTCCATATAATTTAGGACAGAGGCTAGTTGTCTTGTGTAAATTTGGAGTTCTTTATCGTCTAAAGACAAGTTTGCTAACTTTGCAATGTGTTTAATTTGATCTTTTGATAAAATATCTTTTTTCATTAAAAACTTTTCTGTTTTATGCCTCCGGCTCAGAGAGTCTCTGGCTCGGTGAGAAGCTATTTTGATTCTACTATCTGATTTTCTATTGTCAAATCTGCTAAACTGGAACAAAGGTTACGGCCACGGTAAAGGAGCCCGTTTCGTAAAGAGGTAAGGTAGTAAGGGTATTAAGAAATGGGCCTAGCAGATTATTCTTATTATTAAAATGATCAATAAAAAGCCCATAACTTCTTTTAAAGATCTTGAAGTTTACCAAAATACTTATGAAGCTTGTATTATTGTACATAAGAAAATTTTACCTAAACTTCCAGAAAAGGAAAGGTATATATTATACGATCAGTTATCTAGATCCACAAAGGCTATTCCAAGATTAATTGCAGAAGGATATGCAAAAAGACACCAAAGGTCTGGATTCCAGAAATATTTGGATGATGCGATGGGAGAATGTAACGAAACTTTGGTATGTCTAGAACAAATTATTGACATATATGAAATTGAAACAGAACTTTGCATAAAACTAGTAGACGTATATGATAAATCAGGGAGGCAGTTATATAAATTAGCCAACGCATGGAAACAATTTAAAAAAGACGAAAGACCTAACCGTTATACGATACGGGCTTCATAGCCCTTGCCATTAGACGAATATCTTATGAAAAAAGAAACTTTAATAACCATGTTCTATGTACTTTATTTTACCTGGCTTTTCCTTATTACCTATCTTCGGCCTGAGCTAAATATAATTAACATTTTCTCAATAACAATTGTACTTTTTTATTTTACTTTCCTGAGAGAGAAAAAAGACTTTTTATGGTTTTGGCTAGGGGCGGCGATTCCGATAATTGCGAATGGTTTGACTTTTTCCGGATGGGCGCCTGAAGTTGATATTTTGAATCTAATAACGACGCCTTTATGGCTTCCTATGATCTGGGGGACTACATTTGTAGCCCTTCGTAAATTTTTCTTACTGGTTACACGTTAAGACATCTGTCTTAAAATTTTTATTCTCTCTCCCAATGGAGGGTGCGTGTTGAAAAGATTCGAAAACAAACCTATTCCTCCTTTAATCTTATCTTTAAAAGGATTCACTATGTAAAGGTGAGCAGTGGCTTTGTTGGCAGCCTCTAAGGCTTCATGATCCTCTGAAATTTTTTCTAATGCAGCAATCAGGCCGGTAGGTTGCCTGGTAATTGCAACAGACCCTGCATCAGCAGTAAATTCGCGTCTTCGCGATATTGCAAGTTGAATAAGTTGCGCGATGAAGGGCGAGAGAATCGCAAAGATTATCCCTAAAACCAGAAAAATGGCTCCTATTTGACCTCTGTCTCTATCCCTACCACCCCTCGAATGCCAGCCTATTCTGAAAAACCAGTCGGCAAGAAGGGCTATTGTCCCAACCAGTACGGTAACTATAGTCATAAGCCTTATATCGTAATTTTTTATATGGGAAAGTTCGTGGGCTATTACACTCTCAAGTTCAGTCCTATTGAGTTTTTGTAAAAGACCAGATGTGGCGCAGACTACGGCATGTTCGGGATCCCGACCTGTAGCAAATGCGTTTGGAGCCGAATCTTCGATGACATACAGCTTTGGCTTGGGAATACCAGCGGCTATTGACAGGTTTTCTGCAGCGGTATAAAAATTGAATTCGGTTTCTCTTTTCGCTGGCCTTGCACCTGAAATTGTAAGTACAATCTTGTCAGAATACCAATAGCTTCCAAAACTCATTAATCCCGATATTATCAAAGCAAGACCAACAAATCCTAAACCTCCCGGTTCATAGCCTAAATAGACTACAAAGGCCTGTGATAAAACATATATAACAAGCGCAGTAAAAAGAAGAAAAAGTACAAGAATTAAAGCACTTTTACGTTTATTAGAAGCCTGAGCTTCATAGATATTCTGCATAAATGTTTTACGGTTAGGGCTAAGAAGCCCGTATTGTATTACGGTAATGGTAACGTAACCGACTGACGTATCCGAAACGGGCATCATAACCGTTACCCAATTACTTACCCTAAATCTACCTTAGGTGTCTTAAGTTCTTCACCTCCAACCTCTACGTGTTCACCTTTTTCAGGAGTAATGAGCCCCGGTTGCTCCTCAAACTTAAACATGTTGGCTACAATATTTGATGGAACACTAACCCTTTTTACGTTGTAATCGGCCGTTAAATCTATTACTAACCTTCTTGAAAACATCACTTTGTCAGCGGTATCTCTTAGCTCGTCCATTAATTTTGCCACGACATTTGAGGCTTTCAACTCAGGATTACTTTCAACCAATACCTGGATATTGGGTATTAAAGACGCAAGCTTTGCTCCTGCATCTGCCATCTTCTGAACATCACCGGACTTTATTGCACCTGCAATTGCTTTCCTTGCTTCCGTCAGTTTTTCATAAACACCTTTTTCGTGCGTAAGGTAGCCTTTAGTAGAAGACTCAAGATTCGGAATAAGATCGGCTTGTCTTTTGAGTTGGTTTCCTATTTCCTGAACAGCTGCTTTAATTCTAGCTTTACTGGATACGAAAAAGTTATAGATAGAAATAACCCAACCAATTACGATTACCAATGCAATTATTAAGATCCAAATTAAACTCATATTTATCACCCCCAATCGTAAAAAGTTCATTGTTAGTTCGTTCATAGTTAGTTTAAAAAAACAATGATCTATAAAAAATGAACCAACTAACCACTATTATTCTAGCATCTTTTCAAATTCTGCAAATGACCTTGTATTTACAATATCTTTCTTTTCTGCCCAACCCCGTCTTGCAACAGACACAGCAAACTCCATGTTATTCATATGCTCAAAATGATGCGCATCTGTTCCTAGTGTTAGTTTAACTCCTAATTTTGTAGCTTCATGAACCAAAAAATCAGGAAGATCAAGCCTCATCGGATCGGCATTTATTTCTAGCCACTTATCGTTCTTTAGACAGAAATCAAATAACGCTTCCCAGTCCAGTTCAATTCCTTCTCTTTCTCCCAATTTTCTTGCCGTCGGATGAGCAAATATTTTCACCTTAGGCTGAGATAAAGCTGAAAGAACTCTCCGTGTCATATTGTATTTAGCAAGTTTAAAACTTGAATGAATAGCAACGAGAGCAAAGTCTAGAGTTTCCAAGCCTTTATCCGGGACAGGTAATCTTCCATCCGGCAAAATATCTATTTCCAGGCTGTTGTATACTTTTAATACTCTATTAGCTTTGGGATTATATGAGTAATTTATTTTATCAATTATTTCACGCTTCTTTTTCAATATTTCCACGATCTCATCCTCTGTGTGTTTACTATGACTTGGGTTATGCTCTGTAAATGCTATATATTCATATCCAAGAGCGCTTGCTTTTTCAACTAAATCTTGCATTGAGGATTCTCCCAAGTCGTGGCTTGTTTCAATATCAAAGTCGGAGTGAATCTGTAAATCTGCCTTAACATCATTGAGCTCCACAAGTTTAGGTAATCCGCCTAGTTTACCCTGAGCGGAGCGAAGGGCACTTTCAATTTCTCCACTGTCTTCCCTTAATTCAGGCGGTATCCATCCCATTCCCAAAAATTTATAAAACTCCTCTTCTGTCGAAAACTTTCTCAGTGACTTCCGAGAATTTTTCAGTGCTTTCTGTGATTTCCTTTTTTTGTCTAATACATAAATCCCATAATCGGATACCGAATACCCCTTCTTTAGCGCCAAGGTTCGAAGCGCAATATTATGATGTTTACTTCCGGTAAAGTGTTGAAGCAGTGAACCATAGCTTTCTGGCTTTTCAACCATCAAATCAACCTGTTTATTGCCTGGAACGATAATTGAGGCAGTTCTTTCCCCTTTTTCCAATATTCTAGTTGCGTTCGGATAGTTGGTAAAGTGCTCAATTGCTGCGGAAGCATTGAGAGAAGAAACAGAAATATCAACGTCGCCCACGGTAGAAGCTCTCCTTCTTAAACTGCCGAGAGCATCAGCTCGGATTATATCTTTTGATCCTTTTAGCCAGGATATAATTTCATCCGCAAGTTTCTGAGCGTAGGGAAGAAGGAGTCTAACTTCACGGCCTTTAACTTCCTTTATTGAATTAAGAATCGCTTTTTCAGAATCTTCTCCAAAACCTTCTAATATAGCGATTTTTCCTTTTTTGGCTATCTTTTCAAGATCTCCTATTGGATCTTTTGCTGAAATCTTAGACTTAAACTTTTCAACTAATTTGTAAGCTGTTTTTACCCCAATACCCGGAATTTTCATAAGGTCAAACACGGAAGAAGGCAATCCTTTCATAATTTCTTCAAAATGTTTTGATTTACCGGTTCGGAACAGTTCGTCAAGATGCTTCGCAATACTTTCGCCAACCCCCGGTACTTCGTCTAATTTACCTTCATCCCAAAGATCTTTAAGTTCGCTAGACTCATGTTCAACCGCATCAGCCGCTCTTTGATATGCAATTATCTTAAAGCGATTCTTTTTTTCGTCTTGAAGCTGATAGGCAGCAGCAACAGCCCTCAGAAGCTCTGCAATCTCAGTATTCGTCATCTCTTTCCCCATTTTCATACAATTTGATTATAGCAGTTTCGAAAGAACCGAAGCTTCAAATAAATACACGCACTCCGCTATAAACCGAATTTACTGTATAATAAGGGAAGAAAGAGTGGTCTAATGGAAGAACCTACACTCAGAAAAATAAACAACGTTGATGGCTCAGGAACATTTTGGGTGGTAATTTTTCAGGGGCGAATTTCTTATACAACAAAGGTTTTAAGATGTGCAAATTGCCATAGAATTTCGGATTACTTGATTTATGAAAACTCCCCAAATAATAAGGAGAGTAAAGGCGTCTTGGTTTGTACAAAAAGGGAATGTGTAGACTGGGGTTCCGAATGGAGAAAAAATAAAAATGCGGAGATGTTGGGTATAAAGTTTTTAAATGATATCTAGGTATTTATTTCTTCTTTCCAGCCTCTAAGTGAGATACCCGATATAAGGAGTACATATATATATATCTTCGATAAAAATTGAAGATTAATCGCTTCCGCTTCGGTAGGCGGGCTTCACCCCGCCGTAGTCTAGCTTCAGCAAGACGATGGCGGCCTCTAGTTGAGTATCTAAGGAACTCTTATTTAAACCCCGTAATTCTTTAAATATTTGTCTTCTCCTTTTCTTGCGTTGATGTGTGCTTTTTCTAAATCAATGTCATAGTAATCGGCAATTCTTATTACCATAAAGAGTAAATCTGCCAACTCATCAGCTATTCTTTCTTTTGTAGCTGAGTATAGTTTGACTTGCTTCCCTCTGTTTTTGGGATAATACCCTTCATAAGACATTACAAGTTTAGACAAATCTCCAACCTGTTTTGATAACTCAATCATCGAGCCATCAACTTTCCAAGGTTTTCCTTCAATCTTTTCAAATCTTTTGATTATACCTCTAGCAAGATCAATAGCTTCTTTAAAAGTCATTGATCAAGTATATCAGGAGTTCTACGTCCCGTTAAGGGTAAGGAATATTCTAAGGCTAAAAGGTGATTAATTTGTGTTTTTGAATAAAGGCTCTTCCTGAGCCTGATTTTAGGTATTTTTCAAGGTATCTTTAAGCATTTTCTTCAGTCTTCTCCAGCCAGCAGTAGTTTTAAAATATTTCTCACAACCGGTAGCATCCCTCTTACTTACAAAACCTTGAAAGTGAATAAGATTATATGGAATGTTTGGTTTGGTCGCAGCGACTGTTCCAGAGTTGTGTTGTTTTAATCTGATATTGAGGTTTGACGTTGAACCAAGATACAATTTTTTGTTTTTCTTGCTTAGGAGAATATAAAAATAAAAGAAAGGCATTAGCTAATATTAGAAGAAAATAAGGCTAAGCGTCCACGTTTATGTAAACTAAACGTGGCTCGCCACGTTCAATCGCTTTAGCGATATGAATGTGGCGGGGCTGAAGGGACTCGAACCCTCGACCTTCCGCGTGACAGGCGGACGCTCTAACCAACTGAGCTACAGCCCCATAGACGAATGAATTATAACCTAAAGAAGAATAAACGACAATAACTATTAAGAAAGGGTTAAGGACCTTGGGCGTTTGGTATAGTTAGGTTTGTTATATCTACCCCGAAGAAGCTCTGTACGAGGCTAATTGCTGCCCAAGCTGCAAAAACTATTAATAAGCCAATAAGAGCCGCTGTAATCTGACCTCTTGCTGCTTCGGTTTGACCTTTGTCTCCTCCTGAAGTTATATATCTTATTCCTCCCATTACGAGCATGAAGAAAAATATCAAAGCTGCGATTACTAAAATTAAGGTAATTACTGCAGTAACAATATTCCCTATCGTAATGTTGCTAAGTCCGGAAAATTGCCCACTTGGCATCAAATTTATCATATTATTTGGCTTATCTAATTATATTACCTTAATTTATGAGTCGTCAATACTTTTTGTGCAGGGCTTGACATTTTGTGACTTATAGTTTAAATTCGATTTACTTTTTACTGCTCCTAAAATCTGCCTCTGGGGGTGATTAGAGTGAATTTGAAAAAGACTTTAAAATCAATCAAGCTTCACGAAACTACTTTTAGCATGGTATTAGGAGCTATTGTTATAGTTTTAATAGGAGTACTACTGATAAACTTTTTTTCCGGTAGACGTGGGGAAACTATTCCGGCAATAGATGTTGAGGAGGAGATTACTCTTCCTGCTTCGCACACTGTTTCCGAGGGCGAAGATCTTTGGACTATTTCTGAAAAGTATTATGGGACCGGATATAACTGGACTGATATTCAATCTGAAAACAAAATTATAAATCCTAATCAAATTTCAGTCGGACAAGAACTTGTTATTCCTGATGTTGCTCCGAGAATAGCTGAAGAAATTCCTACAGAAACGGAACCTGAACCAACATTAGCAAAAACCGAAGCCCAGGAAAGAACTCACACCGTTCAAAAAGGAGAAAACCTTTGGAAAATAGCAGAACTCTATTTCGATTCTGGATATAATTGGGTCGATATAGCGGAAGAAAACGATCTAAGTAACCCTGGAGTAATTGAGCCAGATCAGGAATTAACTATTCCTAACGTTACTTCAAAGGCGACAACAGTTGTTGCAAGTAAAAAAGAAGAGGCGGAAGCTATATCAGGCGCAACATACACTGTTCAAAAGGACGACAATCTTTGGAATATTGCTATTCGGGCATATGGGGATGGTTACAGATGGCCAGAAATTGCAAAAGAAAACGATTTAGTTAATCCTGGCATAATCCACAGCGGCAATATCCTGACTTTACCAAGGTAGAAAATTACATGTTATGACATCCTCCCCGCTCTAAAAGAGCGTGGTTTCCTCTAAAGGAGGATGATACTTCGACAAGCTCAGTATCATACTGAGTGAAATCGAAGTATGACATATCAGAGTTCGATTCATCCCCGATTAAATCGGGGTTTTCTTGAAATCTGCTATAATAATCCCGTACCCTTAAGCGGGATTAGTTAAGCGGTTTAACGTTACCTTCCCAAGGTAGAGAAACGGGTTCGACTCCCGTATCCCGCTCCTTATGTATCAACCAGAAAGAAGAAGTAAATTATATCTTTTAATAATTGCAGCCATAGCTTCATTAATCGGATGGGCTTTTTTTACTTTTTACAGACCCATTGTTATTGAGGCAGGCTGTAGTGAAATTGCCGCCAATACATCGTCTGTACTTGGAAAAAGAAATTCAGACATTGATGCTTTTTTTTCTTATGACAATACAAAACACAGGTGTCTTGAGGATCTAGGCGACAATTAAAAAATGAAGTTAAAACTTGTCGAAAAAAGAGACGAAGCAAAGGGAACAAAATCATTCTTTTTTGAGCCGGAAAGGGAAGTAAATTGGCTTCCAGGTCAATATTTTTACTACACGCTTCCAAATATCAGATATCCTGATGCCAGAGGGGCTACAAGGCATTTCACGATATCTTCCTCTCCTACAGAGGGAAAAGTGTTGAGGTTAACTACCAGGATACGTCAAGAATCTGGCTATAAAAAATCCTTAGATGAACTCAAAATTAATGATGAGGTTGAAGGCGAAGGTCCGAACGGGACTTTTATTTTGGATGAAAACCAAAAAGGCAATTATGTTCTTATAGCAGGAGGCATAGGCATTACCCCATTCAGAAGTTTTATCAAATATAACATTGACAATAAATTATCTGATACAAAACTTCACCTTATCTATTCCAATTCAATCCCCGAGGAAATTGCCTTTAGGAAAGATTTGGAAAATTGGTCAAAAAGTTTTGAAAATATTAAGGTTGAAATGACTGTGTCACATCCCGAAGAATCTAGGGAAGTTTGGAGTGGATTAGTTGGACGAGTCGATGAACAAATGCTTAAAAAATTAATTGGAAATTGGGGTTATTAGCTTCACAGTTACTCAAGTGTTATAATTTCTTTGCCGAACGTGTGCCGGTGTAGCTCAATGGTAGAGCAATCCCTTCGTAAGGGAGAGGTTAGAGGTTCAACTCCTCTCATCGGCTCTCGTAAAAAATGTATTCAAGAAGACTAATTACAGAAGAACGGAAGAATAAAAGAAAAGCCTTTTTCTTTATTTCTTTAACAATTTTTTCTCTTTTTTTAATATTTTTTTATGGTTTGCCGGCTGTTGCAAAGTTTGCCGGGTTTCTTACTGATTTAAGACAAACATCACAGTCGGTTGAATCTTCGGACACAACGCCTCCTCCACCCCCTCGTCTCTCATCAATTCCTAAACAAACAAATAAAGAAATTTTAGACATTCAAGGATCTAGTGAACCTGGAGCAACCATAAAAATTTTTTATAACGGCAAAACTGATGAAGTTGTAGTAAATTCTGAAGGCAGTTTCAATATCAGCATTCCCTTAAATAATGGAGACAATAGAATTTCAGCAAGTAGCAAAGATTCTGCAGGGAATGAAAGCCAGAAAAGTGAAACTTTGGAAATTACTTTTGATAAAAAACCTCCAGACCTTGAAATTACAAAACCTCAAGATAAAGACGAATTTTTCGGAAACCTCCAAAGGCAAATCGTAATTGAAGGTAAAGTGGAAGAGGGATCCCAGGTAAATATAAATTCAAGATTAGTCGTGGTTGAACAGGACCAGACCTTCGCATTTGTAACTTCTCTTTCTGAAGGAACTAACACTTTTAACATAAAGGCTGAAGATTTGGCAGGAAACGTAACAGAGAAAAGTATAAGCGTAACTTTCACTCCTTAACACTTACAGCAAAAAGAATTCCCAAGTAACCCATTACCCAAGGGTAAAAAAGGCTATTTACGAAAAATGCATGAGTTAAAACAGCAACCATTGATGAAGTAAAAACAGGTCCGTAAAAATTCTTTGGTAGGATTAATAAATTGCCCAAACCGTAAATAAATATTGTGAATCCAACTATTCCGGTTGTTGCAAGAATAAGGAGAAAGCTTGATTCTATTCCCGAACACGAGTGTGACTCAAAGTTGACACGCTGACCTAAATATTTTTGTTTAGCAATACAGATATTATTATAACCTACACCCAGAAGCGGAGATTTTTTGAAAATTGAAAATGCATCCTGATAACTCACGATCCTTGTTAGTATGCTTCTTGTTCTACCAAGCCTGACTCCTTCGCTTCCGTAGTTCGGTATCAGAAATAGTATACCGACAAAAATTAGGGCAAGAGGAATTAGTTTGGCAAGCCTATTCTTAAGGACTAAAAGTGCTAGAGTACCAGAAAAAAAAGCCAGATAACCGGCTCTAGAATAGGTGAGCGTTAAAGCTATCATAAAAATCGCCATGAATACAAAAAACTTTTTTTCTTTTGTTTCAAGAAACATAAGAAGGCTTGCCAAAAATCCTAGTACCAAAAAAATACTTGTAAACCCGGGGTCTATAAAAGTTGAAACAAGACGATATAGATGATCGTCCCAACCCAAAATAGTCAGTCCTCTTATATCAGGATAAAAAATATATTGCAAAATGCCATATACCGCAATTGCAAGGGAAACCACCATTAAACTTTTGAAAAGAAGAATTTTTTTGTTTTGGTTATTTTTAACTATATTAAAAATAGTAATAGTAAACAGTGCGTAAAAAACGATCCTGAGAAGATAAAGCCCCCCTAAAATAAGAGTGCTAGATCTGAAAATTGTGAAAGAAAATATGTAACAAAAGGCAAGAATCCAAATAAAATTTACAATGGGTTTAAAAAACTTTGGATAGTTTTTTATATCTACTAAAGTAGTAAACCCTAAAATTACTACCAAAAAGTCTATTATATGTACAGGAAAACTGTAACTAAAAAGATTTAAGCGGAAACTTAATAACTGACCAAGAGGGAATATGATCAAATAAATGAATAACAGGTTTTCCTTAATTTTCTCTAATTTTTTTTCTGATTTTGCCAAAGTTTGCTCCATGATAGAAATGAGTGAAAACTCATTAAAATTGCAATTACAAATCCCTGAGTTTCGTCTAAAAATCCCAAACGTAGGAGCCAATTTAACTTAAATTTAGCAATGGGCCAATAAATGATTTTCAAAAGACTCGATCTTTTTCCTTCCTGTATTTTAGCCGAAATATCCAAGTTTGTATGAAAATTAATGTCGGCTATAAACTCTGACAGTGTTTGATGCGGGTGATGAATAAGAGGATTTCTCAGAGTTTTTATTCTTCCTTCGATTTGCCATACCTCGTGAACCTTCCGCTTCCATTTACCGGAACCTTTTTTTGCCAGCCTTAGTAATTTTATGTTCCCCGTTTCACCAAATTTAAGTTCTCTTCCCCAAATGAAATCGCTTCGTCGAAAATAATATCCTGTATAAGGGTTATCCTTTAGGTTTAATTCCCTTAATATTTCCTTTTGGAGCTCGTCGCTTACTTTTTCGTCAGCGTCCAAAAATAAAACCCATTCTCCTTTCGCTTTTTCTAGTCCAAAGTTCCTTTGCGAAGAAAAGTCGTTATTAAGACTCCTTGAAAAAACCTTCGCTCCGTTACTTCGTGCCAGATAAATAGTTTTATCAATCGAATTATCATCAATTACCAAAACTTCATCACAAAATGTTAGACTTTTTATACACTCAACAATATTCTTTTCTTGATTTTTAGTTAAAACAACGGCGCTTAAAGTCCTAAGTTTTTTCATTTGACTAAATAAATAGATCTATATATATTTTAGCAAGTTTATCCTAAGTCTACCTTAATTTCCATGAATTTAAAAAATATTTTCAGATATTTAAAGAGTGTAATTTCGGTCAAATTAAATTTATATTTTTTATATGCAAGAGCTTCTTACTCTCAGGAAGGAGAAGATCTGATAATTCAAAAAATAGTCAATTTTAAAAAAAAAGGTTTTTATGTCGACATTGGTGCCCACCATCCTTTCCGCTATTCCAATACCTTCTTACTTTATAAAAACGGCTGGCGGGGTATCAATATAGACGCGGATATAAAAGCCATTAAACTATTCAAAAAGGCTAGACCTAAAGATATCAACGTCGCTAAAGTTATTTCCAACAAAAACACGATTTTAAATTTGTATGTATTTAATGATACGGCTTTAAATACATTATCCCGGAAACAGGCAGGGATTGTTGTGAAATCCAAGCAATCTGAACTTGTTAAAATATTAAAAGTTAAATCTTATACATTAGAACAAATTTTGACAAGATATTTACCCAAAAACGCAAGTATCGACTTTTTAAACCTTGACGTTGAAGGTTTGGATTATGAAGTACTTAGATCAAATAATTGGAATCTATTTAAACCTAAAGTTATTTGTATAGAAATATTATTAAACCCTCTCAAAAACAATTTAAATGGTAATAGAATAACAAAATTTTTACTAAAGAAAGGTTATGTAATTCGATCCCATACCATTAATAGCTTTATATTTGATTTAGTCCGTTAATACTATTTTTTTACACTAATAGCTAATTTCTCTCAAAACTGCGATATTACTAATCCAAGTAATATCGCCTTCGGTATCACTTGGAATTTTTTCTATATCCTCAAATATAGTATAAACAAGATTTGAATCAGAAACGGTTTTAATCTCTTCGAGCTCTAATAAATATAGATAATTTTGCGCAAAATCACTATTAAAATGATCAAGTTCTCCGACCCTTTTCAGACTAAGCATTTTACCTTTAGCATCGTTTTTAATAAAATCAACGATTTTAACTTGAAGATTATAAGGAACTGGCAACTTACCGTCTTGTACTCTGTCCTGGGGAATATAAAACCATTTATCAGAAAAGAAATAATTAAAGTTTTTATATGTTATAAACAATAAAATAACCGCACTAATTATCATTCCCGCCTTACTTTTGGCTATATCAGCAAATAATGATCCCAGTACAATTATTGGAACAGGAAATATAACAAAATAGTAATGTTTGGGAGGATCTCCGTGCAAGAATAATCCCAAATAACCAAGAGTAAATGTGATTATCAGGATTCTCCAAAATGGTTTTTCCTTATCTTTCTTTTGTGTAAATTTTAAAAACAAAAATAGTATTACGTATATAAACAAAAGAATAGAAAATAGATAGTCATTAACAATAAAACTTTCTTTAAAAAAATCATATAAAGAAAAAAAGTTTGCTTTTAAAATGGCAGAGGTTAGTGTATTTTTCGAGTACAAACCAAAAAAACCTAAGATGCGATAAGGAATCCACTGAATAATTTTCATAAGCATTACGAATCTATCTTCGATTATTCCGATAATATAGGGGGTATTGATTAATAAAAACGCTCCAAGACCATGCCAAAAATATTTTCTCTTAATCATTTTTCTTTTCTGAAAAATAATCAATAAAGCAACTGGTATTAGAACAAAAGGACTTGGAAAAAAATTAAACATTAACCCTAACGTAAGACCTAAACCCAAAAGACTTTTACCTTTATCTTCAAACGATTTGACTAAAAAATATATAAAAGGGAAAAAAAGAATTGTCGCAACAAAGTTGTACCTTGAAGCACGGGTATAAGAAAGCCATGAAGGAGATATTGCCATTAAATATGAAGTTATTAGACCTGCTTTTCTATCCAAGAGTTTTGATAATGTTTTATAACAGATTAGTATTCCCAGAACTCCAATTCCTGCAAAAAAGTATGCACCCACTACAGGTTGAAACTTGCCAAATGGCAAAATTAACATAAAGATCCAATAAAAAAGAGGTGCAATTGAAAACCAAGGATGTGATGTTTGAGGGCCAAAAAGAGGAAGTTTGCCGCTTTCCACAAAGTCTTTTATTTTTAGATAATCCAGTCCAACCTCTCCATTAAACACAAGGTTTTCCTGAATCCTATAAAATCTTAAAAAAGTTCCTATAGCAAGGATAAATAAAATTAGCGTTTTTTTTGCTATTACTTTTCTTAGCATAAATATTTTATGCAATATAAAGTTATTTGGATTTAAAAACTTTAAATAGGAAGTAGACCGTAAATGGCAGGGAAAATAATAAGCCGGCAAAAGCGGAATAAGCCGCACCCACAAGTCCATATTTAAAAATAAGTGGAATAATTAAAACAATCATAATTAAAAAACTTACTGTATTTTTAACTGCAACATATTCCTGTTTTTTTATTGACAAAAATAAAGAAAGACTGGTGTAATCTACTGCCCTTAATACTCCAAACAAAGATAAAGTTTTAAGTATATTTGCAACTCCAATCCATTTTTCTCCTAATAGTACTAATACAATTTGTGTGGGATAAAAAAATAGGATGACTCCTATTGGAAGAATAAGCACAATTACACTTGCCACCACCTTAAAATACGCCTTCTTTAGTCTTTTAATGTCTCCGGAAATTTTAGAATAAACCGGAAATGTCACTTCGCTAACGACTTCTCCTACCTCGGTTAAAGGCAACGTAGCTAATTTATAAGCCATCTGATAAATTCCAAGTGCATAAGTGCCTAACAGTCTACCTACAAAAACGTCGTCTCCTTCTTTAAACGCCAGATTTGAAAATTGCGCCAAAGTAACCCACTTTCCTCTGCCTATTATCTTTTTGACTTCTTCTTTTTCTATTGAAAACTTGGGTAAGGGTTTTATAAATATAAATGAAAGTATAACTTCCAAAAAGGCACCTACTATCATTCCGTATACCAAGCTGTACGCGCTTTTTAAAGTCAGCGCCAAAAAGATTACAACAATGCCTTCAATCAAAAATACCGAAGTTCGGAAAATAAACTCTTTTTTAAATAAAAGATCTTTTTTCAAAATAACTATCGCAGGGTTTATAAAGCCTCGTATTAACGGCACCAGGGCAATTAACCTTATAATATTTAAGGACTCAGGAGAGTTGAAGAAATTCGCTATATACGAAGAAGATAGTAATATAAGAAGCGATATGGCTAAACCTCTGACAAGCGAAACAATCCAAGCCGAGTTTACATATTTTTTTATTTTTCCTTCGCCCTGAATAAAAAATACATTTATTCCCGTTTCAGTTAAAGTTTCCAAAAAAGCAAGTATCAGTGATGCAATACCAAATATTCCGAACTGCTCGGGTACTAATATTCTTGCCAAAATAATCGTCTTCAAATAAGCGATTATTCGAGTAAAAAATCTCAGACCGCCTATCCACGACAACCCTTTAATATAATCTTTAAAATAGCCCATAAATCCTATACTATCTCCCTAAAACTCCTGATAAAAAGCCTGACATAACTGCAAAGTCCGATGCAAATTGTACAACAACTCCCCACAATCCTGCTCTCAAATCTCCTACTTTAATATAGACTTTACGGAAAGACCAGAATGAACAAAGTATCAAAAGTAAGAAAAGTACAAGAAGCATCATAGGTTTAGTGAATCCCAAAACAAGAAGGAAAAACCCAATTAGATAGCGAATAAAAATAGATAATGCCTTTATATTGTGCGACACAAGACCTTTTAAAGGATAAAACCATATCCCACTTTTTGCATCACCTTTAGCATAGTAGAAGATTTTTCTGATGCCTTCGGAGAAATCTGTCGGCATTTTCCACTCTACCCTAGCATTTTTCACACGTGCAAAACTAAGTCCCTCTTTAATCGCTCTATAGTTAAACACAGTGTCTTCAGCTGTGTCTATTAATTTCTCAGGAAAACCGCCTATTTTCTCCCAGGCTCTCCTTCTAAAAGCGATTGAACGAGTTGAAGGTAAAAAATTAATGTTAAAATCCTCAGGATGTATTCCTAAAAATACTGAAAATGACTTTTGCAAGGGTCGTACCCTTGTTTTTACAGGGTACGACCCTGTAATATCTGTCATTTCGTAAAACCCCGCAACAATATCTATTTCTTTCTGCTTTAGAGGTTCTACTATGTTTTTAAGCCAATCTCTTTTTGGAATGCAACCAGCGTCTGTCATGGCTATAATATCGCTTTTGGAAAGTTCTACAGCTAAGTTTCTGCCTTTAGCACGACTACATTTTTCAACAAGAAACTTAATTTTATTATTCCTTTTTTGCCAATGCCGAATAATATCAACTGTTTTATCACTCGATCCCCCATCCACGATAACAATTTCGTCAGGTATCCTTGATTGTCCCAAGAGGCTACTAAGAAGCTTACTTATACTTTTTTCCTCATTAAAAACTGTGATACAAACCGAAACTTTCATTTTTGTAATAAATTTGGAACTATTTTTACTTTATATCCCAAAGTTTGAAGTATTTCGCAAGCATATTTTCCCATGTTTGAGTTCTAACCCAATTATAACCTCCTATTATTAATTTTTCTGCCTCTTTATCATTCTTCTCGTAGTATTTGAATTTTTTATAAAGATCACTTGAGCTTTTTGATGAAACGATATACTTACTGAAGAGAGTCAGTTCGTAATAATCTTTTTGAAGTGTATTATCATAAGAAACAAAAACTAAACATTTATTTGCGAGTGCTTCGAGAATTGTTAGATATCCAGAAGCAAAACAATATCTGGTTTTTTGGAAATACAATAAAGGATCAACGAAACCTTTAACTTCTCCATATAAATTTGCCCGACTTGCAAGTTCTCCATCCCCGCAAATAATAATTTGTTTATCTTTTTTTATTTCCTTTATAACTTTCAGAATCTTTTCAAGAGCTATGTCCTTATCAAGTCTCCCAACATAAATCACTAAATTATTGTCTTTTTTTGGTATATGTCTCGGAATTTCGGTTGCTCCGTAGGCTATAACATCCGATTTGATCCCGTAGCTTTTGGGAATATAATCGCCGATGCATATTAATCCGTTCGAATATTTCGCACCAATTCTTTTTTGCAAGATATCAACCCAGGGAATAGGATAAATCCCCCACCTTCCATGAAAGGTTAGATAAACTTTTTTCCTTGGTAAAAGAAGTTTAAACGGCCAATACCAAATAAATACATCGTGTACGTGTACAATATCACTTTCTTTGATTAAATTTATATTCCTAATTAACCAAAACCATATATAAAATATTCCTAAATATTTAATTTTCGGATAATCAATTCTAAGTATTTTTATCCCATCTTTAATCTCTTCATCTTTTAATTTCTTATCGTATTTCTCAGTAATGACTGTTATCTCGTTTCCTTTATCTTTTACTCTTACACTTACTTCCCTCACATGTTTTTCTACTCCCCCAACATGCGGCCAGTACAAACGTGTTAAAAAAAGTACTTTCATTTCTTTTCAGCAACTAAATAAATATTAGATTCTCCAAAAAACGGAACGGTCATATTATCTAAAAAAGTTACTACTTCTGAAACTGGCCACTTATTGAGTACCCGAAGCAAAATCCCACCAACAGAGCTAACAAAGAGAAAGTTTCTAAAAACGCCTTCTGTCTTGTTAACCTCCAAGACTTTAAATCCAGCTCTTTCAAATAACTTTTTAAAACTCGCTTCTGTATATCTTCTAACATGTCCAACCTTTAGATCAAACTTATTTAACACTCCTATTTTGTAAAGAGGTGCCCTCTTGGATGGTGATGATGCAATCACCACACCACCTTTTATAAGTAGATCTATGATCTTTTCTACAGCAAGCTTATCCTGTTTAAGATGTTCAAGCACCTCAGAACAAATAACAACATTAAATTTTTCATTTATAACTACCTTTGTAAAATCTTTTACTATAAACTTGATATGTTGATTTAATTTGAAGTTTTTGGAGTCTTTCATTGCGGCTAATATAGCTTGTCGTGAAATGTCAACGCCAACAATGTTGCACCCGCGTTTGGCTAAATAGAAGTCTATTGTACCGACCCCGCATCCAATATCTAAAACTTTATCTTTTAAATGTACATATTTTCTAATGAAATAAATCATAGATCGATAAGTAAAATCGTTTTCACCAATTATTCTCCTCTGAGATTTTCTATCGCTGTGATATCTTTCGTATAATTTCTTCATACTCGAAGTGTATCAGTTATATATATTGACAAACAACATATATGACTATTAAATGAAATAAGTGTAATGAAAAAAATTCTCTATTCTAGTATTATTTTTTTAATCTTCTCATTACTACCGTTAGTCCATCCAATAGTAATTAAATCCCAAACAATTTTATTTCAAGATGATTTTGAACATGGCAATATAAATGGCTGGACTGTTATACGAAATACTTGCAAATTCAATAACTCTCCAGCTGAATGGACTTTTCAAAATGGTAAGTATGGAATAATCATTAACGGTGGAGGTTGTAACACATTTAACATACCTCAGAATTTAAACATCCCAATTAATACCGATTATGCAGTAGAAGTTGAAATTACAATGACCCCCGATATTTATATGGATAGAAATTTTTCCTTCAAAATTAAAAATTTAACAAACTGGTATGATTTACACTTCTACGGACAAACGATTTACTTTGAAAAAGTCGTAAGCGGGATTCAACATTTTCCTACCGGATGGATTATGGTGTATCCTTTTCAAAATAATATAACTTATAAAATAAAGGTTGAAATATTAAACAGTACAAACGAATACAAAATTTATATAAATGATGGCGTTTTGGAAACAATTAGCGAAAATTCTCCTTTTTTCGAGAATTCTAATATTGCTCTTGTTGCGAGTGCGGGTGGAACACCCACTTCGGAGGTTTGGTTTGACAATGTGGTTGTAAAATCTTTAGATGAACCGGAAACTTTGCTAAACGTTCCTGATATTAAGCAATATTCACCTCCTTGGGGGCCGCAAGAATATGACAATGCCTCTAATTGGTCACCTAGTAATCCAAAAATATCCCGATGGGGTTGTGCCATGACTTCAGCTGCGATGGTGCTTAATTTTCATGGAAACAACACTACTCCTGAATTACTTAATAACTGGCTAAAAAACAATAACGGTTACGCAAGAAATGGTGCGATTCTTTGGCCGACTGTATCCAGGTATTCTTCATTAGATCCTGATACTCCAAAACTTGAATTTTCATACTTAAATTATTCCGAAAGTTTAGCTAAAAGCGAAATTGACCTAAATAGACCTTCAGTATTAAAGCTCGAGAATGATGCTTACGGCGGTAATCATTTTGTTGTAGCTAAAGGTTATAGTAATAGTGATATTAATATTAACGATCCAGCCACAACTAAAATAACTCTTGCTCAAGCGAATTCTTATTGGGGAAACACTCTAAAGCTTGGAAGATTTAGGCCCTCAAATACTGATCTTTCATATATAGTTCTTTTTGTCAATGAAGATTTTGATATAAAAGTTAGTAGCGAATCTGGCGTAATAGTTGGCGATGAATTTTACTTCAAAGAGGGTCCAATGATGGATCCTGATAATCCAGATTTAGATAGTGGAGTTGAGACTCTCAATGCTTTCTATTATCCAAAACCGGATATTGGAAATTACGAAGTTGAAATTTATGGAGACGGAGTGTATCAACTTGATTACTATTTTTTCAACAATAATGGCGAGATCAAAATTGGAAGTTATTTTGGATCAACGACTGATGAATCATCTGACCTTCTCGAAATCTATTTTGATAACGAAGACCTAAATAATATAATTGTATCCGAAGTAAATTTTGAATCTGTACTTTCATTCTTTGATGACATATACAAAGATGGATATATAAGTAATCATGGTTTATACACCTCTATCCATCAGCTTATCGAAAATTCGCAAAAGAATAATGATAAAGGACAAGGAATTTCGTCAAAAATCCTAATGGAGTTAGCACTTCAAAAGGTTAGATTTGCAACTCCTCAATTTATAAGCGATAATGTTTCACTTTACCTCCAAAAACAAATTGAGATCCTCATCAATAATCTTCTTTAATATAAATAATTTATTTCTACAAGGATACTCCTTGTGAGATTACCAGCTTCCTCCTCCACCTCCACCAAATCCCCCGCCGGAGAAGCCACCACCTCCGCTGAAACCCGAGCCGCCGCTCCATGATGATGAGCCTGAAAACTTACCGCCAGGCGAAGACATAAAAGTGCTGGATGCGCTTGACTCAAACTTTGTTAAATCGTGGTAAATTGCCCCCGTAGCTACTCCTCCAAAATAGTTTGGTGCAGGAATTCCCAGAACTTCCATCTCTTTTGCCAACTTATCAACAACTCCGAGTGCTATCGCCAGAGGTAACATTTCCCCGAAAAACAAGTGCTTTTCAGCAATTTCTTCCCGCCATTTTCCTTTTCCTAGATAAAATGCCAGTCCCTTTATTTGTCTATATAAAGAAAAGCCTTTAGCAGTTCTTCTCGGCATCGATATAGTGAATAATATTGAAGGTACGGAAAGAATTGCTAATACTATTAAGGGAAAGAAATTAGCTGTTGCGTTTGCGAAATTAACAACAACAAAACCAGAGATGAATTCCAGAATTACAAATACTCCTATCCATTTTTGTTTTACTTTATCCGGCTTTCCGTCGAAAACACCTTCAATATCAAGCGAGTCGTATAATTTTTTCCTAAAATCCTCCAAATGTTTATAGAAGTTATTTTTTAAAGATGAAAGAAGCACATAATTATCTTCGCTAATTAATTTTAACGTATCCTTTAACTTATTTTCATTATTACTATAAAAACTTTCAACCGCTTTCAAAGATTTTGCCACCATATCTTTATCAAATAATTTTTCTAATAAGTATGTTTGGTATTCAGCTAAATCCTTGGTATCTTTATCAAGTTTGACAAAGGCAAAGTCCGTCTCGCTTCCCAATAGTTTCTTTTTTTCTATTTTTTCAATTTTAAGAAAACCTAATCGCGCAAGCTCAGTAATTTCGGCAACGATATCGTGAATATCCACTTTCTCATCGACTACGGTTCCAATTTCTGAAGGTGAAAAGCCTTGAATCGGAGAATAAACCAGCGGTAAGTGTTCCCTTGCAAATAACGGTCTGTCTATTACCTTTTTCTTGTCAGTTGCATAATAGATATTATCTCCTAAATATTTTTTGTCTCTTCCTTTCTTAAACCAAAAGTAGGCCATGGCCATAAAAGGAAGAATCGAAACTAAATAGCCCCAGTTATCAAGAATAAAATCAAGAGCATTTTGGACTTTTCCGGGAAAGATAAGATCGCTTTCTTTATTCAAAGCGATAACGACGGTAAAATCACGGCCATCTCCAAGAACCGTCGTTGAATAAAAGTCTGCATTATTTTCTGAAAAAGCAGAATTACATAATTTTTCAGTCGATCCGAAAATTCCGGCAAAACAATCAACTTTTTCTATTTTTGCGTGAGGCGAAACAACTTTAGCGAAAGCATTATTTATATCTGTATCCCACTCGTGTCCTGTTATATTCCAATAGATTTCATCATAAGTATCGTATCTTTGCAGAATGTCATCAATTTTGTATGTCAAAACATAAGTATGAACCCCATCAATTACCACATCAGGATCACCAATTTTTAACTGTATACTCTGACCAAGTCTACTTTTTTCATATTTGTAAGAATTTCCGTTCTCGTCTTTGACGCTTAATAATTTAAAGTCGGCTTTTATGGTTTTACCTTTGTAAGAATAAACAACAGGAATTATTCTAAAAATGCCGTGACGGAATTCAGGAAAGTTTATTATTATCGTCTCTTTAACTGCCAAAGTCGTATCTTTTTCAAGAGTTATCTCGCTTTCAATACTTCTTATCTCGTATTTCCCTTGGGCATTTGCAATTCCCGGAGTTTTCAAAAAATAAAAAAGGGCCGCAAAAGCTAAAAAATATCTAAGAAGACGTTTCATTAAATCAATGAAATTAATATCAGAACCAATACGGCAAAAACAAAAAGTATTAAATATTTACTGAAGGTTGATGTCGACAATTTCTTTTCGAGCTTTTGGTCAATTAACCATCCCGAGAGATAATAAAAAGCTGCCGAAACTACGATTATTACCACAAGCGATATGCCCCATGCCAATTCAGGCAGAAATTGCAATAAATTACCTGCAATCAAATACCCAGGGAGAGACAAAACCAAGGCTAATAATATTCCTGCCGGTGTACAAACTTGTTGGCCGAAAATTGGAGTGCAAAAAATTAAGGATGGAATAAAGGCATATAGAGCTAGAATTACTATTCCCAGGATAAGCCCAGTGATGTAAAAATACAATAATTTCTGTCTCCAACTTTTCTTTCGAAACTTAGTGAAAGCGTATGTAAAAAATTTGAGTTTTGTTAACATCAGATTAAGCCTTAAATCTTTAAATATATAGTAGAATAAAGTATCGAAGATTTACAAGAAGCAGTTCACTTTGAGTCTTGCCAAAGCGCATACATTGCAACAACCCAAATTCTCTCCTCAGGCTCAAACCAATTTCCATCTGTCCCTTGAATTTTATATTTATAAATACCTCCTAATTTTTCCCTTTTTATTTTCGTTCGTCTTACTGCTCTATCAATTGCTTCAACCTCCACCGCACCCCTTACAAAACGTCGCCTCAGAGCTTTAAACCAGCCAAGTATGATTTAGTCTTAATAAAATAGTCGAGCATAAGTAATAGCGGTACATTTACATTTATACACCACAGAATTCGTAAACGCAACCATAGTGTTATACTAAATCAAATGACTCACATTCCGGGAACAGGAATAACATCCAACCAAATGGAAAAAGAGAGTACCTTTTCCGAACAAAAAGGAAAAGACACTCCTTCCACCATCTTAAGCGTCGTCAACGTTCGTGAATTAAAAAAACCTAAACTTGAAAGACCCAATGAAGAAGTTGCAACCTGGTATAATAAGGCCTGGGTTTGGGTCCTATTCGGCAGCTTCACTTCTTTAATCTTTGTTATCCTAGCACTCATAAATATCAGGTTTTTATTTTTAATTCCTTTGGGCCCTATAATAGGGCTTTTTAGTTGACTAAAGGACTCTTCAGACACTCTTAGACTTTTTTGAAATTAATCTCGTTGACAAAAAGAGTCTTGTTGTGCTCTTCTCCCTTAGAAGTTAAATCTTCCTGGTATGAATCTAGTTCAAAACCAGGTATTTCCGCCTCCTTCAAAATGACTTTGAGCTGCTCTTGTGTAAATCTACTCCTAAGCATACCACCCTCAATAAAAACGTTAGGTTCGTATAAAGTTGAACTTCTTTCCAGATATTGCATTTCCAAGGAGTCATCGGGTGATTTCATAGTTATAAAAGCCATACCTCCTAGCTTTAATATCCTATAAATATCCTTGAATGTTTTGGTCGTTTGTTTAGCTCCAAAGTAATTTAGTGAAATTCTTGAATAAACCACGTCGATTGAGTCGTCTTTGATAGGTATAGCTTGCAAACCAAAATCAACCTGCCTAACGACAAGCTTTTTTCCCAAATTTAATCCTTTAACCTTCTCCTGTAGTAACTTCAGGGCGAAAGGGGATATATCCAATGCTATTACGCTATGACCCTTGGTAAGAAAATATATGGCGTCAGCCCCCCTGCCTGCCCCGAGTTCGACAACGAGTGAGTTTCTGGGGAATAATGCTTCTTTCTCTTCAGCATATTTTGAGTGGGTTTCACTCGTCTTATAAGACTTTTTGTGAATTAAGTCCCAGCGGGTCGCATCATCTTGTATCATATCTAAAATACTACGCCTTTTGCTCTTTAATGTCAGTCCCTCTTTGGAAAATGCTTTTTGGAAGTAAAGGATATAAAAATCTGTGAACCAGTGAAAACAAAACACCTATTAAGGCGATCCAAGAAACCCAAACAAAAGGCGGGGATACTATATCTGTGCCTAGTCTCATATGAATAAAGATAAGAATAAAGACAAGGTAGTTTAGGATATGAAAAGCTTGCCAGTTCCTCCTGAAAAAGGGCTTTGTCCGAAAATACGACGCAATAACTGCAATTGTTGCCAGTAAAAATGCTGTCCTTCCGAATACAAGTAGTATCGCCCTCTCTGTTCCCAAACTTGGGATAAAAACATATAGAGCATCAATAATGTTTTTAGAAACAAGATATACGATTGCATTTTCAAAAAGCGGGTGAATAAGCATGAGTAAGTAAATAACCAATCCCTGGGTGATATGAATTTTGTAGGCTTTTGCACCGATAATTTGTAGCCACCTGCCCATCCATGAACCCAAGATGATTTGTATAAAAAGCAGACTGAAAGCTAGAAGGCCTGTCATCCTTTGAAAAAAGTTGGTAAGTACTACCGTGTTTGCAAAAGTATTCCGGAGGTCCGAATTTCTAATAACGGTGATTGGTCCAGAAAGAACTATTAGAAGCCAAAAAATCCAAAAGATAATCCTTTTCGTTCCTAGAGACATTACCTTTAGTATAGCAAAGTATTCGAAGATGAGAGAATAAAATGTTAAAATACATTTGAGGTCGCGTAGCTCAGTTGGCTAGAGCGTTCGATTCACATTCGAAAGGTCGATGGTTCGAGTCCATCCGCGACTACAGTTTTGAAGAATTTGAAGACAATCTGGTTATGCTCAATAAAGCAAAGATTTTTTGGTAAAATCAAAGTATGGGTGAAGGTGGATTAGATCCAAGAAAGAAATTATCAAGGAGGGATTTTTTGAAGCTTGGTCTTGCGGGTGCGGCAGTTACAGCAGAAGTTTTGTTTTTAGATGAGATTAGACGACTCAGGAAACAAGCAGAAGCTCTTGGCAATTTGGGCAAACCAGATATAGATATTCCTCCAGAACAGTCCAAAAAAATTGTTGAGATCGATACACAATTGAGGAATTTTGGGAAAAAAATTTATCTAGAAGAGGGTGGGAAAGTGCCAAATTTGAATTCTGACGGTATTCTTACAATTTATTTAGCGAGAAACAATTTAATTCCTGGAATAAGAAATGCTTATTTCCGAAATCCTGACGATTTCAAGGTTTGGATTACAGAACAGGGATCGTATTCTTATGATTTTAAGGCTGATAGACCCGCTGTTACCGGAGGAACCACAGAAAGGCAAAAGCAAGCCAGAGAAATTTTTGATGCATATTTAACCGACGACCAATGGCGTGTTGTGGAAGTCAAACTCACAGATCAGAATCACGCTGGCGGTAACATGGTTCAATGGCAAGCTGGAGCTAAGGAATATAGTGATTCGAAGTCTCCTCTCCCTTGGGGTGCTTACAGCGCATATATACATGAGTTAACGCATGCAGGAATTCCAATTAACGAATCGAAGATGATTGATGGCAAACCTGTATTGCTGCCTTATGGACTGAGACGGACATTGGATTTTGTGGGCGATTGGTTGGGAGCCATGAATCAAGAATATGAGTATTTTCAAAAAAGGTTTTTTAGAGCAGAAGGAGATCAAACTCTTGGAAGAATAAGAAAAGAAGGCGTGGGTAATTTTGGTTCGGCGCTTAAAGAAATAATTGCCATGAGCTGTGCTGATTATATTTTCCCGCCACTAAACGACGATCTTATTAAAATAATTCAAAACAAATATGAACCACTTGGCAACTTTCCTGTAACAGAAAGGGCTATTAGAAGATCTATAGCCTATGTGCACTACGGAGTAACTGCTGGAGATCAATATCCTGACGGTATCGAAAGGCGAAACGGATTTGAATCAGGTTCTTTTGCAGGCGATCTATTCTGGAAAATATATCAATTTGCAAAATAAAGAGTACGCCCTTATTTACTTTTATCATCAAGCCACTTTTTAAACTTCGTTAACGCTTTTGCACGCATCGAATACTTATTTTTTTCTTCTAAACTCATTTCTCCAAACGTCCTTTTCTCCCCTTTAGGAATAAAAATCGGATCCCACCCAAAACCATCTCCCCTTGGCTTGTCTGCAACTTTTCCGACAACCTTACCGATGAATATCTTTTCTGAACCAGCCTTCTCAACGTAAACTACAGTTGCCTGAGCCAGAACTTTTCGATTAGTTTTTTCCTTCATAAGTTCAACTATCCCCTCATTACCCAAGCTTTGCATAAATGCATCGATATATGTTCCCGGCAAACCATACAGAGCTTTAATTGAAACCGAAACGTCCTCGATAAATATAGGTTTTTTGAGCGCGCTGTAATAGGCACGAGCTTTTTTAACTGCTACTTCAACAGGGTCCATCGATTGAATTTCATCAATTTCTAACCCTACACCTTCAACGTCAACTCCCAAGATATTTTGAGCTTCTTTCAATTTCCCTTCATTACCTGTTGCAAAATAAAGTTTGATCATTTTTGAAAGTATAAAACAAAATTGGGTGTTGACAAAGAGCTAAATTTTTACGATATTCTTGAAAAGGGAACATCTTAACCTCCCCAACCTAGGGAGGTTTTTTGTTTCTCTAAAATTATTATGAATCAAAAAATTGATAAACATACAAATCTTCAAAAAACATATAAGAAGTTAAAACTCAGGATAAATGAACTTAAAGAACCTTACGAAGAAGAAATGCAAAGAATCCGCACCGAAGAATTAAGTCAAAACGGTAGAATATTTTCTAATCTCTTAGAAAATATTTCGCTTAAAAAAACAAGCCCAATTTATAAATATAAAAGCAAATTTTATTCACGCTATAAAAGATCTTCCGAATCCCGTAGCATAGGCATAGTTTTAACAAATATTGACTTAAATAGAATAGAGAAATATAAAAATGGAGAGCCGGTTTTCTGGCAAATGGGAAAAAAAAGGACAGATTTGGCTTTAGCCCAAAGAGCACTATTTTTTGACGACAACCACAACGAGACAATATATAGAAAAATAGAAGATATTGAAACAGGTAAAATTAAGATTCCCGATAGATTAAATAAAAGGTCTCTAACAATAGAAGAAGCTTTAGGCATAAAAGGACTAGGTAAAACGTCTCTTTACACTCCCGCAATCTCCCAACTTGGCTACAAAAAAATAAGTTCCGAAAAGATAATAAGCAGAAGAAACATAGTGAAAATTGGTCTTTTTAATAAAATCGGAAAATATCCCCGTAAGATCCTCGGCCTTGGTGCCATGCCTCCTGTTTCAGGTTGGAGAGACACGCTTGTTCTGTCTGCCATTGGCCACATGCTTTCTTTTATTCCAAGAAGCAGCATATTTGCACTTAATCTGGAAGAGAGAATACGCTTAGGAATTAGTGTAAGGGATTTAATCCAAAAAATCCCAATTTCCTCTTCCTGGAAGAAAAAAGTGATGAGAAATGTAGGAGCTGCTCTGGGAGCAGAAAATCCTGAAGAAGAAACAAAAATCGCCAAAAGACTTTATTTTGAAGCCAGAGTTACTTCTTTTAGAATATACACAATAGGAAGCGATCCAAGAGTCGTTAAAACCGCAAAGCTCTTGAGACAAACACTTGGGGAAAACATCGAAATTTTCGTAGGCCAAATTGCAGATAAAGCCCAGGCAAAAAAACTGATTTCCCCTGACATTGCCGTCGATGGTCTTATCTACGGCCACGGCGGAGGTCAACAATGCACTTCGGCCATAAACGGAATGGCTATTACTACTTTGGAGGACATATATGAAATTTGTTTAGACAGTGATTTTAACAAAACAAGCCTAATGATTGAAGGCGGCGTAGGCAGATCAATCGGCACCTCTCTTATCATTGGGGTTGACGCCGTCTTGGGTAACCAGAAATTTGTCAGGGGTACTATTGAAACCGGAAATATCTTCATACGTGACCTCGCAGGAAGAACTTGCCAACCTTATCCAGGAACAGCAAGCCCTGTTACTCAAATTATTGAATCCGAAAATCCTGAATTAGCATTAAGAAGAACAGACGCCGCAGGTAGAACTTATTATAGCGAAGGGAAACCTGGTCTTATGTATTATGAAGAAAAAGCATGCTCGATGGCTTTTTGGATAAATGAATATCTTCGCCACGCAGCCCGTACTCTTGCAGATTTAGGAGTGGAAGATATACGTGAATTACGTTTACTTTTGTCTAAAGATAAACGGGAATTTTTAAGAATAATGTCTGAAAAAACACAGTATTTATCTGAAGCTCATGGCAACAATAATGCTTAAAGAAGCTGGTGCTTGAATCTTTATTCCTTACACCCATATAATAAATCCATGCTTAAAAAATTAAGCGCATTTTTTTTGGATATAACGGAGGTCGTCGTATTCGCAATTGCGATCTTTCTCTTTGTCTATTTGCTAATTCTCCAACCGCATAAAATTAAGGGGGACTCGATGCTTCCTAATTTTTTGGACGGCGAGTACTTACTTACCGACAAAATTACTTACCGTCTCCGGAAACCAAAAAGGGGTGACGTAATCGTGTTCGAGGCACCAGGCGCAGGTGGAGACGAGTTCATAAAAAGGATAATTGGCCTTCCGGGTGAACAAGTCTCACTTAATAACGGGTCTATTCTTATTAATAATCAAAGACTCGGCGAGTCATACTTATCCGAAACAATCAAGTCTCAAGGTGGAAATTTTCTTAAAGAAGGCCAAGAAATAGTTGTACCGAATGAATATTATTTTGTGTTGGGAGATAATCGTGGTGCATCTTCGGATTCAAGAACTTGGGGTTTTATATCAAAAAAGTCAATATCGGGAAGAGCATGGGTCATCTATTGGCCGCCACCTAAAGTAGGAGTAGTTGAAGAGGTAACCTATGGTGCAAACTAGCTTCTAACGGACTTGTAAACTTTTTGAAGTCTATCCTCTGTTTCCTCAAGACCGCCTTTAAAAATGAAGACAATCCGGGTTTCGCGTCGTGATCTTATTAATTTTACGCTTGTTTTCTTACCGGAATCACCATCTCCTTTAGATAAAAGAGCCCTTTCCATATCCTCCTGCATACGGTCAATTTCTTCCGAAACAATTCTAAATTCCTGAGGTCTTCCGCCGGGTCGGTTCGGCTGTTGGGACTTTACTTTCATCCGTCGTGCTAACTCTTCTGCACGCCTAACAGATCCCGACTCCCTTAAAATAATCTTATAGGCCTCAACCATTAAATTTGTATCGTCAATTGCGGCAAGTGCCCTGGCATGGCCTTCACTTATAAGGCCTGAAAGTAGGCCGTCTTTTAGTGCGTCAGGTAAAGTAAGAAGTCTTAACGAATTCGACACGTATGCTACCGACTTGCCTATTCTTGTTGCGATTTCGCTTGTTGATAAGCCAAATTCTGCCTGTAACCTTTCAAATCCTTTTGCGCGATCAAGTGCATTTAGATCAACGCGTTGGACATTCTCAACCAGTGCCATCTCAAGCATTCCTTTTGGAGAGGTTTCACGGATTATTGCAGGAACGTGAGATAATCCTGCCAACTTTGCCGCCCTCCAACGTCTTTCGCCTGCTATTATTTGAAAACCTGCGGGAGTTTTGGCAACAACTAGAGGTTCCAAAATTCCATGTTCTTTTACCGAGTCTACCAAATCAACCAAACTCTCAGGTGTTATTGAGCCCCTTGGTTGTAAAGGATTCGGCTGCAACTCGTTAATATCGATTTGAATAACTTCCTCGGCCATAAGTTAGTGAATAGAAATTATTTTCTTACCCATTTTTGATCCAAATTTAACCGTTCCGGGTTTTACGGCAAAAAGTGTATGATCGCGGCCAATCTTAACTCCTTCTCCTGAAGTAAATGGAGTTCCTCTTTGTCTCACCAAAATACTTCCTGTCGTAACTTTCTGACCGTCAGAAACTTTAAGTCCAAGATATTTAGGTTCGGGCCTTACTCTTTGGGTTAACTTTCCGCCCTGTTTTTTGTGTGCCATATTACAAACAATATAATTTATATTTTCACGGATGTCAAGCGAATAGTAAGTTGCAGATTGCTATATTACTATATGGTTAAATTATCAGGAGATCTTTTCAACCAAAAGTCTCGTATATTTTGGTCTAAAACCGGTTTTCTTTCTGTAGCGCGACTTTGCTTTGTATTTAAAAACAGTTATTTTTTCACCTTTTTCTTCTTTAACAACCTTAAGTTTCAAATTTGAAGCCTTCAAGACAGGTTTCCCAATTGACACTTTATCATCTTCAACAAGAAGAAGCATATCAGCCTGAACCTTAGTATCTCCCAATTTAGCTACCAGGATTTCCTCGCCTTCAAGGACTTTATACTGAGTACCTTTTATTTTTAGTACGGCGTACTTTGTCATAATTATATCCTTCGTATTGTATAGTTAAAGCTTTCCAAAAACAAGCTAACTCTCAGCTTTAGCCTTTAACGAAATTACAACTGCAACTACGGTTCCCAGAAGGGAGGAACCCCCGGATGAGACAAAAGGTAAAGGAACACCCGTTATCGGCAAAAGTCCCATGTTCATCCCTATATGAATAAGGCTCTGTGTAAAAAGAATCAAAAATACTCCCGTAACATATGCCCGAGCGGTTGGATTTTTTGCATTTGCTACGATTTGAATAAGAATCCAAAAAACTATAAATAAACCAGTTATAATTAAACCTGCTCCCAAAAATCCGAGTTCTTCGGAAATTGCAGCAAAAATAAAGTCCGTATGCTTTTCAGGCAAAAACTCAAGTTGCGTTTGAACACCTTCACCTAATCCGCGACCTATAAATCTTCCCGACCCGACTGAAATCATAGACTGAATACTGTTATAACCGGAGCCTAGTGGGTCGCTCTCAGGATCAACAAACGAGCTTAACCTTTCTCTTTGATAGGGTGCAAGAATAAACCAAACGAGTGGCAAAATGGCGACAAAAATGAAAAGGCCCACTAAAAAGTATTTTTTCTCCAGGCTTGACGCCAAAAGAATGCCAAAAAATCCAACCGCAGTTAGAATTGCAACACCCAGGGATGGTTGAACTAAAATTAGACCGAAAGGAATCAAAAAACTGACAAAGAGCTTGATAAGCCTTGACAGGTTTACTTCTTTTTCGGTTAGATATTTTGCAAAAAAAAGAAGTAGGAAGGCCCTCATTACTTCTGACGGTTGTATCGTTACTACCCCCAAAGGAATCCAGCGAACCGCTCCCCTGGTCACCTGACCGATCAGAAGAGTTATTACAAGGAAAATCAATGTCAAAAAATACAGATGGGTTGAGAAAGCAAGATATATATCAAAATCGATTCTTATGAAAAAAAGAAAGAAAAAGACAGCCATACCAATATAAACAAAATATGAAGGGAAAATGCTGGGTTCAACCGAATGCAAGACAAAAGTACTAATAAGAATCAGGAGCGAAATCGAAACTATTAAAACTAGGTCCCAAATTTTTGATGCTGAAAAACTTACCATTAGCTAAAGCATTAATTGCTAACTTTAACTTCAAAATCTCCTTTACCAATGTCCCTTGTTAACGTAATATCCTTCACTCTTTGAATAAGATCTTTATTCAGAGGAAGCCAGGGACTTAAAACAGTAACTTTTTGAGTAAGGGTTATACCCATTTCTTTTCTTGTACCTTGAATTTTCCGAATTAATTCTCTTGTCTTTGCCTCTTCTTCAAGTTCCGGAGTAATCTTAGTATCTAGTTTTATTTTTAATTCCTTCCCTTTTTTCCAAATCACCTCTTTAACGTTCAGTTCATCTTCAATTAACTTTAGCATCCTTGCATCACATCTCTCATCAAAGTAGATTGTTATCGAGGCTAGCGGTTGTCTAACAGGCAACCTTGCTTCTTTCCTGGCCGAATGACCTTTTTCTACGACACTTCTAACCAAATGCATATATTTCATTAACTTTTTCACTTCCTTTTTTTCTCCGAGTAATCCTTGTAAATTCTTTACAAATTTTGCGTCCGGCCAGTCAATCAGGTGAACTGATATAGTCCCTAGCTTTACGAGATTTGTAAATATTATGTCCGCCAAAAAAGGAGTAAAGGGCGCTAAGATTTTAGTCAGGTTTACTAAAACAAAATGACAAACAATGTAAAAATCTTTTTTATCGGTCGCATCCGGTGCGCTTAATCCCACACGATTTCTTGAGCGTCTTATATACCAAAGAGACATATCTTGCACAAAGTCCTCAATAAATTGGCTTGCCGATCTTGCGTCATAATCTTCGAGAGATTTCGTTACCCCAAGGAGTGTTTCCTGCAAACGTGAGGTAACCCACACATCAAGCAAATTTCTTAGAATAATCGGTTGACCTGCTACAGGATGCCAATCATCGAGATTTGCATAAGTCACGAAGAAGTTATAGATATTCCAAAGAGTTAAATGGAATTTCCTCCTGGTCTCGTCCGCAATTTTGTAACCAAATAACAGATTATCAGAAGGATTTTGGCGAACGTACATCCAGCGCATAACGTCAACACCTATTTTCTCGGCGCCCTCATTAAATTCGATCGCGTTTCCCCAACTTTTATGCATAGGCCTGCCGTCTTAACGGTTTTAAATGGTTCCCTATTTTCTAAAACAGCGCTCATTGCGATTAAAGAATAAAACCAGTTTTTAAATTGTCCCGGAAAGCTTTCGGTTATAAAATCGGCCGGAAACCACTTTTGCCATTCCTCCTTATCCGACCAATATAAAGGATCACTTTTATTGTCTTTCGAGATTGTTGAAAAAGAGACAATCCCGGCATCAAGCCAGGGGTTCCCGACATCCGGTATCCTTTCAGTAATCTCACCGCACTTAGAACATTTAATTCTCACTTCGTCAACCCACGGCTTATGCGGAGTATGGCCCTCAAATTTTTCCCAGCCGTCAACCGCTTTTTCCTTCAGCTCTTCATAGCTACCAATAACTTCAAAATTGCCGCATTTTTTGCATTCCCAGATCGGTATAGCAAGACCCCAATATCTTTTCTTACTAATCAGCCAATCATGCATATTCTTTAGCCAATCTAACTCTCTTTTAAGACCAAAACCGGGTATCCAGCGAATTCTCTTTGTAACTTTCTTCATATCTTCACGAACTGGGTCAATAGCGATATACCATTCATCAACAACTCTCCAAACAAGCTCGGTTTTACAGCGCCAACAAGCGGGATATCTGTGTGTAATATTCGCTGTTTTTAAAAGAAACCTGCCTTCATCCTTACTTTTAAGAAAATCGATTATAATCTCGGGATGCCTTTTAGCATTTTTCCCGCTAAATTCTCCTAATTGATCGTAATAATTGGCTTCTTCATTAATTACATCAATTACCGATAAATTTTTCTCTTTTCCCAATTTATAATCTTCTTCTCCGGCGCCAGGGGCTACATGCAAGATTCCTGTTCCTTTCGTTGCAACAACCAAATCTTCCGCATCAATGACAGAGTGGAATGTATCAGGATTTTTATTGAGAGCATCTTTAACTCTTGGTAAATCGTCAAAAGGGCCCTCATATTTGAGGCCTACCAGATCTTTGCCAAGAATGTCTTCAGTACCTTTTTCGTGCACGAATCCCGCTTCAACAACATTTTTATTAAACCACTCGCGAGATTCCGCGTCAGCAATTTCATCGGGGTTAACCGTTAAAATCGTATCTTTATTATTAAGTTTCCAAACCCGATATTTAAACTTAGGGTTTATTGCCAGAGCAACATTCGCCGGAATTGTCCAGGGTGTTGTCGTCCATGCCAATAAACTAAAGTCGCGGTCTTTAACCGGAACCTTAAAAAAGACAGTCTCGTGTGTTAGCTCTCTATAATCTTCCGTCAGAATCTCGTGTTGAGAAATTGCGGTCCCGCAGCGGGGACACCATGGAACAGAATCGCGTCCCTTATAAATAAGTCCGCGGTCATTACATTTTTTCAAAAAGTGCCAAATCATATAGTTATTCTCTTCAGAAAGGGTGAAGTAGGAATTATCCCAATCCATGAAATACCCTAATCGTTTGGATTGTTCCGTCTGTATTTTTGCGTATTTATAAACTCTTTGTCTACAAAGTTCTACAAATTTGGCGATACTTGCCTTAACGTCACCCGGAACTAAATTTTCAATATCTTTTTTACTTTTTAAACCGAGCTCTTTTTCAACCTCAACCTCAACCCAAAGTCCCTGACAGTCAAAGCCATTCTGGAACCTTTGTTTGAACCCGCGCATATTGTAAAACCTCTGCCAAAGGTCCTTATAAGTACGCCCCCATGCATGATGTACTCCCATGGGATTATTTGCGGTAATAGGACCGTCCAAGAAGGAAAAGTTTTTCTTAGAATTCTCGTTCTTTTGAAGATACCTTTTGACAGTCCCCTCTTTATTCCATTTCTTGAGAAGCTCTTCCTCCAATTTTGGAAAATCTACATTCGGGGAAAGAGGTTCGAAAAAGGGCTTTGTTTTTGCCATATTGTGGCTAATTGTACAATAGCTTAAACACTTTTGGTAGAAACAAAGTCCCTTAATCTATACTCAATTTTATTCAGTGGTTTGTCCGTCAAAGTGTTCGGAATCCGCCTCAGCTTGAGCTTTTGTTGAATGGACTATCCCGTCTTTGTGATGAGCAGGAGAATAAATAGTATAAAGCTTTAAGTCTTCGGTACTTGAGGTATTGATTACATTATGTTTGGCCCCAGCCGGAACAACAACAGCAGAACCGTCTTCAACTTCGTACTCATTTCCGTCAATAATTACTTTACCTTCTCCTGTCTCTACACGAAAAAACTGATCTGTGTCTTCATGAATTTCTTCACCAATTTCCTCATTTGGTTTTAGACTCATCAAAACCAACTGACTAAACTTGGCCGTATAGAGAACCTTTCTAAAATTCCCGTTTTTCAAAGTAAGTTCTTCAATATTTCCCTTAAAACCTTTCATAGACTAATTCTATCCCTTTCCGGACATATTTCCAAGTTTTTTTCACAAATTTCGGTTACTCGTAACAACGAATGGTCTGTACAATAACTTCTTTGTGGGGTCAGATTTGTGCACTTTGAAGGAAAGAAAAATGCCCAGATAGAAGTGTTTTAAATTTGATTTGCTACGTAATAATCAATTAGTCTTCTGATCATTGCTTGATAAGATGCTCCCTGTTTCTTGGCACTGTCTTTAAAGAATTTGAGACTTTTTTCTGTAAGAGTAAGCGTTATTTTGGTTTTCTTTTCTTTTAAAACCAACTCTTCCGGGCTGGGTAGAAAATCATCGATTACCTTTGCCTCAACAGGCTCGTTAGAATATTTTATTTTCTTTTTCATATATTTTTCTGCCCCTTCTCCAATAATCTGCTCCGATTATCCGGATACGATTATCTCGATAGGTAAACCGGACAGTTATTACACCTCCTTTTACTTTACCGAAACAATAATACCGTTCTTCTTCTTTACTATGTGCTAAATCTTTTGCAATTACACGTCTTTCGTCTAGAAAAGCGTATTGGGCAGTTTCAAAGTCGACACCATGCTTCTTCAGATTCTTAGTATTTTTATCCTCATCCCACTCAAAAGTCGTATCTGTAAGGATATTACCATATTACCATACCTTTTGCCATATCAAACAACGGGGTCAATTTTGAAGAAAGTTGAATTTATTCTCTATCGCTTCTAATATTAAGGTTGTGAAGATATATAAAATTTTTTTAATTATAATATTTATCCTTACCTTATTAACTTTTTTAGTAACAACTATTTTATTAGTAAGAAAAAACTTGTGTCGAACGAGTTGCAAAAACAAATATCCCATATGTATAAAAGGGGCAGAACTGGGGTGTCCTCGAGGCGCTTGTCTGGCTAATTGTTACTTCATCTGCTTAACTTTGCCGGGAGATAAAGTTCCAACTTGTATATGATAATTAACTATTAATTTTTCCTTGGAGTGAAATTTGTAGAAGTTCTTTAGTATAACTCTTGGATTCCTTGAATATCACCAGAATTTAAATCCCGTTTTGAAGTCTCGCCTTCGGTTGAGTAACCATACATTGTTTCCAAGTTACACGACGTATCATAAAGATCGGCCATGCCGAAACTATGTCCGAGTTCATGAGTAGCAATATTTTGTACGTCCATCAGTGTCGGATCACCTAGTCCATCTCCCCAGGTCCATTCCGAAGAGTTGTTAAAAAGCATATCCCATTCGACCAATTCTCTGGTTTGAGGTGGACCGCCGAAATATCCCCAAACGTTGGTTACGGCAATGACAGCGTTATCAGGATATGAACCGAACGAAGCCGTATTTACTCCATCGAGATTGCCCTCGTTATAGCTTGCGCTCGCATCAACGTTTCCGTTTCCGAACACGTTTCCTGCATAATTCTCCCATTCACCAACTCCAGTGGTAACTGCATTCTCGACAAATGAGGAACTTAGACCGGAGTCTGTTGGGTTTACATAATACGGCTCCTGGATTTTCCATTTTGCACCTCTTGCCAAAAAACCGTAACACTTTACCGCTGTTGTGTTGTTCCCGCCTGCCCAAGGCGGTTTGGCAAACGCTTTCTTGTAATGAATAAAGGTAATCTTGGTTAATGGTCCGCGACCAACTTGTTCTTTTGGATTTTCAGCCCTAACACCGGTTGCGACATAAAAAAGAAGAATAAATGAAGTAAGGAGAGATGTTAATAAAACTAATTTACCTTTCATAACTGAAACTTTTATATAAAAAGTCATTATATAGAAATAAATCAACTAATGTCAAATTTGCTGGAAATCGGCTTAAAAAAACTTTAGGAAGAATGAAGCATTTTATGTGGGGTTAAATTTCTACTACAACCGATTATTAGGAATTATGGAACCAATTAAGATATAATACAGCTTAAGGTTACGAATCCATTCTGATAGGCACTAAATCGATACTTCAGGTATAGGTTTCACGGGCTTCTGGAACTTTTTTCGAAAATAGGAGAAGTTACTACGGCTGACGTTATTACCGACAAGTTTACGAATCAAGGAAAGGGGTTTGCTTTTGTTGAGTTTGCAGACGATGCAAATGCAGATAAAGCAATAAAAGAGTTAAACGGTACGGAGCTTGGCGGAAGAAAAATAGTTGTTAACGAAGCAAGACCGCGAGAAGAGAGATCTTCGGGCGGAAACGACAACAGAGGAGGAGGCGGTTCGAGACGCGATTAAATAACTTCACCAATAGTTTCAACAACTCTCATAATAGGGCGCGTGAAAGAAACGGCTGGGGGTTTTGTGGTCAAACTACAGTCCTGAATAATACTGAAGGATTTGGAGAGCATATTTAAATATGTGCTTGAATCTGAAGTTTTTTCTCAACTTTAGTAACCCGCTTTTCTAATTCATCATGTTCCTCCCAGGTCGGTGTGTCGTCTTCAAGAAAAGCAACACTCTTTCCAATCATATCAAGATGTTTGTTTACTTTCTTAAACCCTTCTTTCATTTCTGTAGTTAAACTATCAATTCTGCCGCTCAAGCTCTTGTCTACTTTCTTAATTTCCGAAAGCAACTCTTGCTTTATTGCACTCTGCCCGTTAACAATTACTCTAAACATTTTCTTAACGTCGTCCATAATCCCTATTAAACTATATGAAAGACTCACCGTCAACGCAAATTATTCCTAAATACTAGATACCAAAAGTAGGGTCAAATTTGAAGGATATTTCACGGATGAATAATCTCAATTGTTACAAATCTTAAGTCATTTTTCAAACAATTTCTCGTATTCAATACCGCACTTACCATTAACACAATAAGCATTTTTGGGAAAAGAGCTTCCAGGAGTACAAGCAATAAGACATTCTTCGGAGGGAGTAATAGGAAAATTATTATACAGCTCAGGGGAATCTTTATATTTCTTATTCACAACAACACTGGTCGGACACTGGCATGAATCATAACTGTAAATATAACAATCAAAATTGGACGAACAATAATTAAGTGGAGAATTCGTAAATTTCAGTTCCTTATTCTTAGGAACATAATTCATACTAAATAAAAAATACAGAAAAATTAAAATTGCTATAAATAAAATAAAAATAATAATATACGGCAATCTGCGTTTCATTAGTTAATCTTAACATAGAATATTCAAACGAAACTATCGTTTAATTTCTACGGTCGGGGGTCAAATTTGCAAAATCTTAATTCTATCCTTATAATACGAACAACTAATGACTTTAAGAATTGAAGCTCCTCTTACAAGAGAAGTAATCCAAAGATACCAACACGTTCAACCGGAAGACCCGAGAGATTCCGCAGAGCTAGCCAAGTTAGATGTAATTCAAGCCTTAACTCCCGAACCTTTCAGTGTAGATGAAGTTATAGGTGCAGTTGGTAATGCAACTAACCCCAATGCCGTATCGAGAGCCACTCGTGCCAGGTTACCCCATCGACCAATAGTATAAACTCATCCAGTTGAGCTATAATCGCCTTATTCTGGTGAAGCAATATGGGGTCAAATTTGAAGAATCACCTCGCCATCTTTATGATGGACTTTGTAACTTCCGGAATAGAAAGACAGCTGTCTTCATTGTCTATTGGTCCTGAGAAATGCTTCATATTATGCTTTATTATCGATATCGCTCCGAGTTTTTCTTTCAAAATATCAGCGTATTTAAGAGAAACGTATGGGTCGTCATCGGAATTTATTGCATAAAAACTATCAGATTTTTCTCTAATCTTTTCAAAATCAATCGTTTCAGTGAAAAAGTTTGTGAGTTCCTTATAACCCAAATCATCCGTAAATCCCGCCACAAAAACTACTCCTCCCACTTTCTTGCCCTCTTTTAAGCTTTCCAAATATCTCATTATGGTTATACAGCCTAAACTGTGCCCGACTAAAAAGAGATTTTTATCAGGAGTTTGAACTATATCTTTAAGCTTGGAAAGCCACCCAGAAAGTTTAGGATTTGCAGTTTCAGGCATCTCTGGAACTTCTACTTCAAAACCTTCCTCTTCTAACTCCTTTTTAGTTTGAGGATACCAACAATACTTAGGATACCCTTCCCAACAGTGAACAATTATTGCCCTCTTCATAGGCTAAAGTATATCACCCACAACATTCCATAACTACGATATACTCAATATTTAATACTAATAATGTGGGGTCAAATTTGGAGATAATACTACTCTTCTAAGTCTTTTTGTGCTCTGACTATTTCTTTGAAAAGGCCAACCAATTCTACTTTTTTATCGCCAAAGTCTCTGTTTTGCTTTTCGGCGTTCTCTATATCTAATCCTAAAAGATCGGTATTTGTATGAACATTTAACCTTTCTAAAATATTTAAAGTCGAGACAACCAAACCATATCCCTGAACGTACGGTGTTTCGAAAGTATGGTAAAGAGATTCCTGCCCGTACTCTTCAACCTCTTGTCGTACCGTTTCTTGCCTCATACGTCCTTTATACGACCTTGCAACACCATGATTCAAACCGTCTAAATACCTACCAAGGTTTTGACATGCCTCTTTATATATTTCTGCCAGTCCCTGATTTATGGACGATTTTGATTCCAACATTCTATGGCGATTATACTGCTTCAATAAATAAAAGTCGAAGAATCGTGATCCTGAGTAAAACCGAAGGACTATAGTCCTGAGCAGTTCGACAACGCTCACTGTTATAACTTGCCGAAGGATTTGAAGAAAATATTACTACTAATACGTTGTGAGTGGTGGGTTTTCGTTTCCAGATAGTTGCGGGGGAACAGCGGGTGGCGTCTCTGTTGTGAGCGATGCTGCGACAGGCGGATTTATAGGAGGAACGACTTCGGGTGGTCGCACAAGCTCGGCGTTGATTCTGCCTCCTGCGCCGATATACCCTCCCCTATCAACAATTGTGTTTTTAGGAATGCGGTGCTCTCCTACCCTTTCGTCGTTCATTGTAAAACTTTAAAACTTATTTCAGGGCTTGTCAACAAAACAGGGGTTGCGGAGTTTGTAGAAAAAAACGCTCTAAAAAATTGCAGGGTCAAATTTGAAGAAACTGGAGTTTATCGAAAAATGAATCTACAAGTGCTAAAATTGTATGATGAAAACTATAAAGGACTTGTACTCAATCATTTCAGTTTTAAAGAAGACCAAGCGCCAGGGTTGGATTTACAAAGGAATGGATTCGGATGATCTGGCCTCTCACATTTTTGGGGCAATGTGCATTGGTCTCTACTTGGCAAAACTTGAGAAGGTAAATTCAGAGAAAGTAGTCAAGATATTATTAGTTCACGATTGGGTGATGGCAAAAATGGATGACGTTATTCCCCCCTCCGGTAATTATGACAAGAAGCGATTAATGGAAGAGAAAGCAAAAAGGACTGTTTTCAACGAACTACCTTCCGTAATTAAAAAAGAATATATGAATTTATTCAATGAATTTAATTCTATGAAGACTAAAGAATCCCAAATTGCGAGGGAAGCCGATAAGCTTGAAACCTTACTTCAGGGAGAAGTATTTGAAGAAGAAACACAAGATACAAAAGTTTTGGATACTTTTTTTGAAAATTATAAACCTGTTTTTAAATCCAAAAACGGCAGCAAGATATTTAAGGAACTTGAGAAAAGAGATTTGAAAAGAGCAAAGAAAATTTAAAAATATTTCGGAGCTTGTCGAATGGATTATGGGCTTGCACTTAGTCACGTCTAAGTGTCGAATTTGGAGAAAAATCCTGATTTACTTACTTGTATCATACTTTGAAGGTGACATAAGAATGCCACATTAAGTCAAGTTCCTTTCAAAATGGCATTAAATTGTTAATCAAGGGGTAATATTGGGATATCTTGAGAATAAATCGCACGAATATATTCCGCTTTTTGTTGTGCAACATCGGCGATATCAGATCTTAATCCGATGGCGGCAAAATTTAGTGCGATTGTATACACTACTACTCTATGATTTAATTCTTCTTTGCTTACAGCGTCAAGAAATAAATCATTCAAGGAAATAAAATTTTCATCTGACAATCTACCCCTAAACTTTCCCGGTTCAATAGACCGTGACTGTTCCTGAAGTACACCTATAAAACGCTTCCCCGAAACATTATCTAATAATCGAAATTCAAAATCATATGCCTCTGCTTCAGAACGGTAAAATGAATTCTCATCCGGACCTTCTATCTGCATAATATCGTCATAAGCGTGTTTCAGTTCATGTGCGAGCAAGGTTCCCTTGAAGTCATCAGTTGATTCAAAGGATCTAACTCTCAATAAATTATTATCTTGGCTATATTCTGAAATTCCCGTAACTCTATTTGATTTAAATTCTCCACCTCTATCCACCACCACCCAGAAGTTACTATCTAAGTCCCCTTCTTCATCAGCATAAATAACATCGCCCTCTATATGGGCGTCCCGCTTCCTGTCTCTGTAAAAATCAAGTAATTTTTCTCCCTCTGAATCGCCTTCGACAACAGAATTTAATGCCTTCTCATATCCGGTAACAACCTCTTCATCACTTTCACTCTTTGTCAAATTTTCTACAATTTTATAAGCTGCACCACCGCCAATTACGGTTAGAGCTGCACCACCGGTTAAAACTCCGGCCCGTTTAAAAAATTGTCGTCTTGTAATTTTTTTAGCTTTATCTAATCTATCTTCTTCTTTGGATGTAAGATGCTCTTTTCTTCCAAGATGCGCGATTGTACTTCTGGCATTTACAATTTTTTTATCTTTTCCTCTCTCACTCATAATATGGGCTAGTATAATTTCGAATAACTCTGTAGTCAAATTTGCGAAGTCCTGAGCGAAGCCGAATGGATTATGAGATCAAATTTAAAGAGTTATTAAAAAGGAATGTCTTCTTGGTTATCTTTAACCTTTGTCGTACAAAGTCGATAATAACACCATTTGCAATTGTCAGAGTTTTCCGGCGGTTCAGGTCCATTCACCAATTTAGATACTTCAGAAATAAATGCAAAAAACCTATCCATGTCTTCCTCGATCTCAAACAATAGGGGCTTTGCCGTAAAGACTACTTTCTCGCCAGGAAAAGATATCTCTTCAGGATTAATTGCGATAACTCCCATTTTGCTCACCTTTTTCGCCTCACCAAACGCCGGATTTTCCAGGGCAAATTTGTAAGCATGCAATTGCGGAAAGAACTTTTGGATTTTGTCTTCTGTAGGATCAGTAATTTTAAAATCTATGACTGAATAAGTTCCGTCGTCAAGGCGTGAGGCAATATCAAATCTTCCTCCTATAAAGCAATCGTTGGTTGGAGGAATTGTTTTGGATTTCAAAAAACCTTCTTTAACCTCGATTTTACCTGCGGGAAGTTTGGAATTAATTTCCCGTAAATCCATGCCGATAATTGTGTTTTGCAAAAGAGTATTCATCTTCGTAAATACCCCCGGCATACCAATCGAGGGGAGCTCTTTAATTACCCCCCGAACTTTTTGGTAATAGCAATGCTTACAGTCCTCATACAAATACTTAAAGTCGGAAGGAGATAGTTTATACATTTGCAATAATTATATCTCAAACCCAAACAAAAATCGAAGAATTATGATTCTGAGTAAAACCGAAGGACTATGTCCTGAGCAGTTCGACAACGCTCACTGTTATAACTTGTCGAATGGACTATAGTCCTGAGCGAAGCCGAATGGATTATGGGGTCAAATTGGAAGGATATATCAAGGTGTAAACTTATTTCACTTCTAAGGCGCAATTTATTAATTAATAATTATCTTAAAACTAATCGGCAATTAAAAGCGAAGCCGGCAATATTTTATAGTACTTCAATAAATAAAAGACTAAAGTATTTACCGTCAGGAATAATATCAAAATAAAAATCATATACATTACTCTCTTTTTAGCATCAAACTTTTCAACAAATTTTGTATAAAAAACTGACATTAAAACGGGAAGAATAATAAAAGTGACAAAAGACTGGAAATTTTGCCAAAGCCAATAGTTATAAACGACCCGATCAGATTTATACCAAAAAAGAAATGAAAAGCTCATAATCGAAGTTATATTTATTAGAGGAGGTAAAAATGATAAACCGGTATAACATTTAAATTTATTAACCCCCCTATAGGATCCATCTATACATTCCGGAAACGGAGCAATTAAAAAAGTTAGCAAAAAAAATAAAAAGAAGTTTTTAAAATACTTCACACTACCAGTATAGAACATGCACTACTTTCTTATCAATAATTTGGGGTCAAACTATAGTCCTGAGCAGTTCGACAACGCTCACTGTTATAACATGCCGAAGGATTTGAAGAAAATATTACTACTAATACGTTGTAGGTGGTGGGTTTTCGGTTCCAGTTGATTGCGGGGAAACTGCGGGTGGAATCTCTGTTGTGGGCGATGCTGCAACAGGTGGCCGCACAAGCTCGGCGTTGATTCTGCCTCCTGGGCCGATATACCCTCCCCTATCAACAATTGTGTTTTGAGGGATGCGGTGCTCTCTTACCCTTTCGTCGTTCATGGTAAAACTTTAAAACTTATTTCAGGGCTTGTCAACAAAACAGGGGTTGCGGAGTCTGTAGAAAAAAACGCTCTAAAAAATTGTGGGGTCAAATTTGCCTTTCCTGAGACATTTCAGTCCAACCCTATGTTGTTTAATTTTCTTTAATATACAAGTGCTACGAACTACACAATATCTCTAATATTGGGGACTAACCCTAAAACGTAAGCTACCAAAGAGAGAATTAAAAGAGCAGCCATTCCAAAAAAAACATACTTAACCCTTTTCTTGACTATCTTTATAACACTTTTATCTTTTATCGACCTAATTAACCAATAAATCATCAAAAATAAGTTAAAAATAACCCAAACTATAAAAAGTAGATATGCTATTTTTATAAAAGCTATTAGATAAAAAAACCAAAGTGGAATATCAAAGTTAGGATCATCTATTATCATATTTAACCTTAATCTAATATTGAGGTTCAAAAGTAACAAAGTCAAGAAACCGCAGTTTGATACAAAAAAATAACCGTGGGGTCAAACTATAGTCCTGAGCAGTTCGACTACACTCACTGTTATAATTTATCGAAGGATTTGGAGATTCTTATTTAATATCCTGCCACATATAATAATATCTGCTCTTAGATTTTTTAAAGCCTCTTTTGCTGTAATAGGCTAACAATTTAGAATTGTCTGCATCAGCATATAAACCCACTTCATTTACCCCATTTTTTCTTGCAATATCAACTGCAGAATTAATTAACTGTGTTGCTATTCCCTGATTACGATAATCTTTATCTACAGCCAAACGGAAAAGATATTGAAGTTTTGACCCGTAATTAATGATACATACATTTCCAACAATTACACCATCTTTTACCGCAACAAGTATTGATTCAGGATTGGCTTTAATCTTACCTGATAAATTTTCTTCCGAATCCCAAACTCCATCAAAAAGACTGGCTTCTTCTAAAATTTCTTTGACTTTCGTGTAATCACTAATTTTATAATTCCTAATCTTAACCATAACTAATTATATATTTTAAAATAGAAAAAGATGGGGTCAAGTTTGGAGAAAATATTTAAACAGGTGCTTGAATTTGAAGTTTTCTTTCTACTTTAGAAACGCGTTTTTCTAATTTATCATGTTCTTCTCTAGTCGGTGTATCATCCTCAAGAAAGGCGACTGATTTCCCTATTAAATCTAAACGTTTGTTTACTTTCTTAAACCCGTCTTTCATTTCTGTAGTTAAACTATCAATTCTGCCGCTCAAGCTCTTGTCTACTTTCTTAATTTCCGAAAGCAACTCTTGCTTTATTACACTCTGCCCGTTAACAATTACTCTAAACATTTTCTTAACGTCGTCCATAATCCCTATTAAACTATATGAAAGACTCACTGTCAACGCAAATTATTCCTAAATACTAAATACGAGACACCAAAAGAGTGGGGTCAAATTTGCTTGTCCTTCGAAGTCTTGATGAAGGAGGAAAGAAAAATCCCGAGGCGTCAATTCATCCCGCCCGGGAGATGTCATTAATTTATAAATTTCTCAATTTTTATCATCCAATTAGTTTTCATTTAAGAATATCATTTGCATTAACATAGATTCTTGAATGTGTTTGTGCAAATCTAATTTTTTCTTCCAGAAGACTAACTAATGATATACGTTCCTCGAGAACGGCGATTATATCGACGGCATCAAATAAAATTAGTTGAGCCTTTTTGTTGTAAGTTATTCTATTTAATGCATCTTCAGAGTATCCATTTATAGAAAAAAACACACCCCTAGGATACAAAGAATTGCTCTCTATTTTGTAAGCAAAAGCATAAAGATCATTGACTGCACTTTCTTTATCCTGCCATTTCGACTCAAATATATAGTTATCTCCATCGTGTTTAAAGGAACCATCTATTTGCTCCCCTTTTAGTTTAAATGGTTTGAAAACGTCAAAGCCGAAAAAACTAAACATTTTATTTAGTAAATCTTCTAACTCGTAACCTCGTTTTTGCGTCTGATCGCTATCCTGACACATTCGATAAAATTTATCTCTTAAATCAGTTATTAGCTGAGACCTAGCTTTTATTTTTTCGTATTCTTGTTCTTTCTCGCGTAATTTCAGTCTCTCCTCTTCTATTTTTGTTTTCTTACCTAAAAGCTTGTTCAATTGCCCAATCCTACTTTTTGCATAACCTGCATCTAGACTGCCATTCCGAAACCAATAAGAGTCAAAATCGTCCCAATCAATAATTTGTCTCATCAAACTATGATACTGAGCTGTTCCATTGTCTAACCTCTGTTCGAGGTTGCCAAAATAAGTGTCAACAATTCGGGACTTTGTCATTAATTCTCCTATATTAATCAAATCAGAAGATGTGGAACCGCAACTTTTTAAAAATTGAATCAAATCGTTCTTTCGGTAAAATAAACTCAAAAGACAATCTTTAACGCTGTTCTTTGTGTCTTGCGTAATTTTACTAACATATATCTTCTCGCTCATAAACTTCCTTTAGTCCACCAGTCTGGATTTTTAATTTGTATAAATCCTTGTTCCCTAGATTCAAACTCGAAAGTATATTCCTTTAAATTCTTTATTAGCTTTTGGTTTATAAAATACTTGATTTTTGACAATGCTAGATTTTCTAGATCTTGCGATTTAACATCTGGCTCTGCAAAAAGTTTCAGACCCGCAACTGCAAAAGCAAAACCTGCAACTACCAAATTATTACTTACTACAAATTTAGCTATGGAACCAAACCTATCTGGAAACATTTCAAAACCTGGACTGTAGTGAGTTATTTTAAATCCCTTGTATTCTATTGTTCCGTAACTTCCTAGAATTCTCATAACATCTCCATATCGATATCTCCTATCTCCTCTCTCGTTGACTTTAATTGCTGATAACTTGTCCTCTCTGTCCCAACGTCTTAAAGTTTCAGGGTGGACTCCTAATAGTTCAGAAACCTCCTGTAGCGAAAGTAACGAGTTTAAATCCTTTATCATATTAAACAAAGTTATATACCCAGCTATGGAATTTGTCAATATGAAGCTAAATAAATGAAGTCAACTTTTCTCCACAATTTCAATTTCTTTAGCCGTGAGGTTGTAGAGTTTGTAAACTTCTTCATCAATTTTATTATCAGTTTTCTCGATTTCTGATTTTATATAATTCCATTTTTCTGAGTTTTCTTGTACTTTTAACAACTTATTGTTGAGATGTAACATAACCCGTGCTTTACTAGCCAAAGACCTCTTTGGGTTAACACCAACAACTGGAAAAGGTAGTTTTTTCAGACCCTTTAGCCTGATTTGTGGTTGTTTTTTATTACCCATTAAAATTACATTTTCCTCTTTAGCATATAAGGTCATTGGTTTAGAATTTAGAATTGCCAGAATGAAATGAGTATCGTGCTTCTGGAAAGGTCTTATCATAAAGGCAGAATACTCTGAAATTTGCCTTGGCTGACCTACAGTTGCAACAATCGATGAAGAAGATTGTCTGACAAAAATTTTTTCCTTGTTTATAAATGGTTTTGCTTTCGTAACTGCAATGTTACATTTTTTTACGTTTCTATTTATTTTAGACGCTAATTTTTCATCCAAATTCAGGTAATTCTTTGTTTTGGGTGGACAATATTGAAAGAAATCTTTTGGATTCAGCGATATATTTTCAAAATGTTTCTCCGATTTTTTAGATTCAGAATAAAACAATTTTTCAATGTTTTGTCCGTCATATGCCCTTGTTCCACCTATTCCGATCTGTACACCCGTCGAAACCAGCGCCAATTCCTTAAGTGGTAATATACCAACTTTATAAAGATTAATTTTCTTTGGATTTAGATTCACCACATCCTCTTTGAACTTTTCAGAAAGAACTTTGATTTTGGAGTTCGTAAAGTTTCCGACATTTCCATCAAAACTTAATACTTCAAAAGGAAGCTCTGACTTAGATTTTTTAACAAACAGAAGATTTTGATCGCTAGCCACTTCGTTAAAAGCAGAAAACTTTTGTGAAATTTTAACTACGAACTTCTTTTCCACTAACCATGACCTAAGTGCCCTGAAAGGTTTTTCCAAAAAGTTTGCATCTATCACAAAACCCAAGTTCCCATGAGCTCTCAGTATCTGCAGAGACCTTTCAATAAAAAACATAACGGTATTTAGTCTTCTGTCAGAATATATTTGAGTTAACTCATATTTGTCTGTAAGAAACTGTACATCTTGTATATATTGGTCTAAGTGGGATTCCCTCGAATAAAAACTTATATATGGCGGATTTCCTATAATTACGTCAAAACCACCTTGTTTGAATACTTCCGGAAATTCTTCTTGCCAATTGAATGGTTTTTTATCTCTGAAGTTTTCTCCAAAATATCTTTTAAGCTCTTCATCTGTTCCTGAAATAAGAGAATTGCCGTTTTTAATGTTTTTATCAAGTAAAGGAAGTTTTATTTTTTCTTCAAGAATATTAAGTAAAAGATTTAACCTGGCTATTTCAACTGCCTGTGGATCAAGGTCAACACCATAAATATTGTCTAACAGGATGGCTAATTTAGTATATGTCCCTCCTCGATTGCCAAATTCTTCATATTTTTTGTAAATTAAATCCATCGCTTTAATTAAAAAGGAGCCTGAACCACAAGCGGGATCTAAAACCTTAATCTTCTTTAACTCTGCTACTGAATTACATTTGTCCAGAACCGGTTTAAGTGCATTTTTAACAATATAGTCAACAATATAATCTGGAGTATAGTAGATTCCGTGTTCTTTTCTCTTTTTAGCGTCTTTACTGAGAGTGAGTCCTTTTTTGGATTTTGAAAGTCTATAGCCTAGATAATTTTCATAAACGCTTCCTAAAACATCCGAGGGAATAGCTTTGAAGTCATATTCGTAATAGCCCGGCTTTCCTTGGAGAATTTTTACAACTTGTTCAGTTATATTGCTCCAATCTTCCCAATCTTCCAATGGGTGTTTAGTGAAAAGGTTCGAATTGTAAGTTTCATCTAGCTCTCTAAACTTTGAAACCATCGACTTATAAAGAGGAATTTCGTTTGGGTTTTTGCTATTTTTCCACGCACGAATAAGAGGAATTAATGTTGGTGGCTCTATTCCCCGATCTTCTGCAACTCTTATAAATATAAGTCTATCCAGTAATTTCTGAACACCCTCGTCTAACAATTCACTATCTATCCCAGGATTCATTTTTCCAAGCTTGTCGGTTAAGATATCTCTGCACAAGGTTAAATCTTTATATAGTGATATTCCTACCGAAACTCTTTGAATTTTTTTACCGACTTTTTCAGCTTCTTTATCAATTAAATTTTCTTCGAAAGCACCTTTGGAGAGTAACCAAAGCTGATCAAACCTTTCAACATATTGGTTTGAAAGTATTTCAAAATAAAGCTTGTCCGTAAGTTTTCTATCGATAATTTGAGCGTTGAAAACTTTCAAGCCCTCGAAATCTGTCAAAATTGCCCAGGTTGCGCCCTTATTCCAAGAATATTTGATGGCTTGATTAGCAAATTCTTCCCTATTAAGATCAGTTCGTAAAGATTTTGCCTCAAGATAAAATTTGAGTCTGCCCTTAAAATAAAAACCAAAATCAACTCGTCCTCCCGACTGTGATTCTTCTGCACTAACCTCGTTTTTATCAAAAATATTCCAGCCTAAAGCTTGAAATAATGGAAGTATAAAGTCTTTTTTTGTTTCTTCCTCTGTATATTTAGAAATTGAACGAGAAAGTTTTGCTTTCTCATATTTATCGACCAACTCTTGGATTTTTTGTTTGGTTTCCTCTTTGCTCATTCTGTCCGTATTTTATCCGATTTTCGGGCATAAAGCGAATGCGGGTGAGCCTAGTTTTGCCTTTGACTCGAGTTGCGGGGGTTGGTATAATATATTTAATCACGATGAGAGGGCACGCCTAAGGTTCGTCCGAAGGATAATCCCTCTCTTTTTTTTACTTCTTTCTTTCAACCTTCGCCCTAAAATCCCTAACGTATACAACATATTTTCTAAACTTTCTTAGTAAACTTGAAAAACTTGCTTTGTTTGGAACAATAACCTTCTCAAGTTTTCTTTTCTTATCCAAATATTCAATAATACAGTAGAAATCTCCATCACCACTTACAATAATAGCTTTGTCGTATCTAGGGAACTCAATCATGGTATGGAGCACAAGTTCTGCATCAACGTTTCCCTTTGTTTTAACTTTAGGCCTTTTCGATTCCAAAACAGGTTTATAAATTAACTTATAACCTGCTTTATCAAGAAAATCATAAAGTTTTCTATTTTTTGGTATATAACCGATAAAAAGATAGGCTTTCTGTACATGATATTTGTCTTTGAGATAAATTCGGAAGCGTGCAAAATCCAGCCTCCAGCCTTGCGATTGAACTCCCAAATTGAGGTTTTGGCTGTCGATGAAAGCATAAATAATATTTCTTGAAGTTCTTTTGGACAGTTTTTTCATTATGCCTGTATTTTACAATAGATTTAAGAAGGAAATTAGAGCTTTTGAGTTAGTTGAATCTGTTTGAAAGTTGAATAAATCCGAAGTTTGATAGATCAAACCAGAAAGATGGTCCAATTTTGCCGTCTTTGTAATTTGTATTAACTACAATCAAACTGTAGCCGCCCCAACCGGTTACGTCCGTAATCACAAATTCGTCATATTTTTCGTAAAAAAGACTAGTTATCTCGACTAACTTTTCTTCACCTCTTATATTTTTTCCATCGGTTCTTAATACAATATACTGCGGCCTTTCGGGATCGTCAATTTTGAGAAAAATGTATTTATTGTCGGGAGAAAAGGTGTTATAAGGAATCAAAACCTGATAAGAGGGATTTGATTCATGCAAGTAGATTTCAACACTTTCTTTAGCCGCATCTAACGAAATAAAAAATGTTTGGCTAAGTGTCCCGTCTAATTTTCTTAAAGCCTTCATTGTAAGCGTAGCTTTCTCATTAGGTGCAAGAACATCGACTGAAGTTTGTCTTTCTTCTTCAGGCATGACGCTTGAGGCAAAGCTTTCGGGTTGTGGAGTACCTTCTTTTATCCTTAAAGAACCAAAAAATACTAAACCCGCCAAAAGAAAGGTTCCTGTTAGTATAAAAGTTAAAAATAATTTACTACGGCGCTTCTCCATAGATAGTTATCAGCGTACCCGGCGAATCTTTGCTAGCAGGCTTTGACTCGTTCTCAGAAGTATATGGTTCGGCCCAATAATATAGCTTTCTGGCATCAGTAATTCGCAAGTTTACACAACCATGGCTCATTGCGTGGCCGAAATTATTATGCCAGTAGGTCCCGTGTAACGCGAAACCGCGTGAAGAGGCAACTTGGGAATTTGAAAAAAACATAATATATAGTACGTTAGGCAAATAATAATAATCGGCACCCTTCCCGCCCGACATTTTCGCTGCACGAATCTTTGTCCAAATCCTAAAATCCCCTGTGGGTGTGGGAGCCCATTTACCTGTGGATACTTTTGTTTCCATAAAAAGAGTGTCTCCCTCGTATGCTTTTAACGTTTGCGTGGTTAAATCAACATAAATATGCTTATCACCCATTGAGCTTTCACTTCCCAAGACATGCGGTTCCGTTGACTTTTGGGCAAGATCAATGTCCGGCGGATCAATTACTTTGCCATTGAAAATTGCCTGTTCATCGTTATTAACAGAAACTATAAAACTTTCCTTACAGCTTAAGGTATTAGCACAACGATTGTTTTCAAAGGACTTTTTCAATACAAACCCGCCCAGGCTAATTACTGCGATAAAAATCCCGATAAAAAGAAATTTATTGAGTTTTTTGCGAGTCATTCCTCAGACTAGCAAAAATTCCTGAAGATTTGAAGGTACCAATATTTTACTCCAACCTTGAATCTAAAGCGAATTTTGCGAGAAGACGCTTTTTGCACATAAATTTGTGTTTCCTTGCTATAATAGTATTAGATGAACCTTACAGATCGCGGAAAAGTATTCTTCGTCATTTCTCTCCTTTCTCTAGTTTTTTCGTACCTAATTATTACACTTAACTATTTTCCTCATCTGGGTTTCACAGTATCTCTTGTACTATTTTCACTTCTTTCTTACAAATTCAAGAAAGATAAAAGTAAAGAAACTAAGCTATATCTAACATTTACTCTTGTGTTTTCACTACTTCTTTCTGTAAGAAGTGAAGGAGCTATTACTTTTTTAAACTTAGTGGCAGCACTTTTCTTCGGCTCGCTAATGCTTGTTTCTAATGATAAGGAAAAAAAGGGTTTTATAGACTATATCTATGCACAACTTCTCTTTATTATAAAAAGTGTTTTCGCCAGAAATGATTATTACCTTGAATTTAAAGAAAAAAAGACAAGCTTCAATACGGTCAAGGCAACTGAAATAGTTTTTGGCATCCTGATAACGATTTTTTTGTTGGTAATTATTTTGCCTCTCCTGTCGTCAACCAATCCGTTTTTTCTAAGACTTATTGAAAATGTTTGGAATTTTCTCAGCCTTGAAAATCTGTTTAAAAACATCGTTCTGGAAAGCGTTTTTATTTGGTCGTTAAGACTTGTATTTTTTCTTATCTTTATTTTTATCATTCCCAAAATCATAACTTTAATCAATAAAAGTAATAACTATACCCTTCCTTCTTTTTTCAAAATTGATGCGCTACCTCTCCATATTCCCAAATTGGTTTTGGCCATCATCCTTTTTGTATTTTTTATCACTCAGCTTCAGTTTTATTTTGCCAGCGATGAAATTCTGAAAAGCATGGGCATCAGCTATTCCCAGCATACAAGAGAAGTGTTTGGTCAGCTGTCGCTGGTCGCGGGCATAGTTTTAGTTTTGATATATAACGACAAGGGTAAAAGTACATTAGGTACGATTTTGACTTACATTCTTGGGGTGCAAGGCATCTTTCTAACCTTGATGGCTTATAAAAGCGTCTTCGAATATATAAACGCTTGGGGGCTGAGTTATAAAAGACTTTACGGCCTGACTTTTGCGACATGGGTAACCGGTATATTTTTTCACTTTTTTAGAAACTACCGGCAGAATAAGGGAGTCGCTATGTTTGTCAAAAAAACCATTATTTTTTCAGGGGTAATACTGTTTCTTGTTAACGTCCTTAATTTTGACTACCTCATCTACCACTTTCAAAAAGCAAAAACCGGCCAGGGAGTTGATTATACCTTTCTTTCAACTCTATCACCCGATTCGCTTTCTTATCACGATCAGTTCTTGAATCTTAAAGAAGTAACTGAGAAAGGTGATTATTCGCTTGAGGTTTACAATAATATAAACCCGCTTATCATACTTTATAAAATAGAGAGCCTTCAGCGCAAATATTCAAAATTTGATTTTCGCACGGTAACTTTTTTAGACTACCTGCAATATAAACAAATCAAATCGGTAGACACAGGTAAGTTGAGAGCATATTACGAAAACAAATTCCGTTTTCCAAATAATTAAGCCTTTGGAGTTACTTTTTACTTTTTCTGACTTTGAAAAACTTTATTAAAACGGCCGCAACTGATCCGATAATCACAACCGCTTCCAAAATCTTCATTAACCCCGAAGTTTGTCTTTTAACTTTTTTCTTGCTTTTCACCTTTCTCGCCATATCTATACATCTAGAATAGTCATTTAAAGTATTACAAGTCAAGGCCGTAAAATAATCCAAGAAATACTTTTTATATTTTCTCGTTTATATAGTTTTGCTTGACAAATAGGGTCCCAATCTTTATTATCATCCCATATTTGATAACTATGTTGGAATTTCTATTAGCATTAATCCTGACCATTTTTTCCGTACAGGCCGTTTCCGCTCCCGGTGATGTTAGTGAAAAAATAATTGCTCAGCTCGAAGAAAATCTACCCGAAGTCATTCTTTCGGTTACGCCTCCTGCAAATCCTACTCAAGTCGCCCAATCCGAGGGTGAATCCCAATCGGAAAATCCGCAACAGGAAGAAGGGGAAAATCCCGATCCGGATACAAGTAAACAAGATGCTTATAATACCAGAAGCGAAAAACCGGTGGGTAATGTTGCGGGAATTGCCATCGAAAATTCACCAGCCATCATTGCCTGTTCTGATTATCCAAGTTTATGCTTAACGCCTACTCCAAGACCAACACTTACTCCTACTCCAACCCCTGCGCCTGAACCGACAGCTCCTCCAATAATCATAGATCCACCCAAACCAGTTCCCCCAATATGTATTCATTCACAAACCCCCTGTCCGCAAATTTATTGCCTGGATCAACCCGTATCAATCTCTGACCCTTGTTCCTGCAGTTGTGGATCTCTTACAAATTGAAGTAAGTGAAGCCTCCCCGCACAGAGGCTTGGGGCTTCTTTCACAAAGATAGTCGCCTTCGGCGACAGGCTTCTAGCCTAGGTTCATTCATCCCCGAGCGCGGAGGCTCGGGGAATTCTGAATCTAGTCTTAAGTTATTTTTCTCAAAAAAGCGGGGATTTCGAATTTCTCCCCAAACACATCCTGGTCTCCCCTACCCGACATCGGTTCTTCATCTTCCTCGTCTTTTATTCTTTCCTCCTCTTCCTCCTGTTTCTGAATTTGAATCGGTTCGCTAACAACCCCTTGAATAGGTGGTGTAACGCCGGGTTGTGCAAAGCCGGCAATCCTTGCTCTCGTCTCGTCAAAACCGGTTGCAACAACCGTAATTCTTATCTGATCCGCCAATTCATCCCTAATGACGGCGCCAAAGATTATATTGGCATCGGCATCAGTGGACGCAGAGATAATCCGAGCGGCTTCATCAACCTCAAACATTGTTAAGTCGCGTCCTCCGGTAATATTGAAGAGAACTCCTGTTGCGCCCTCAATTGACAAATCAAGGAGTGGAGATGATATTGCGGCCCGTGCTGCCATCTGAGCTCTGTTCTCTCCGACGCCTGTTCCTATTCCGAGAAGCGCAGTTCCAGCGTCTTTCATTACGGTTTTTATATCTGCAAAATCGACGTTTATGAGTCCCGGGGTCGTTATGATATCGGCAATGCCTGATACTGCCTGCCCAAGAACAGAATCAGCAACTTTAAAAGCCTCCAGAAGAGTCATTTTCCGGTCAATTACGTCCATCAGCCTTTGGTTTGGAATGACTATCAGAGTATCTACCTGCTCTCTTAACTTTTCAATTCCGTCGTCAGCAACAACCGAACGCCTTGTTCCTTCAAAGTGAAAAGGCTTGGTTACAATTGCAACCGTCAGAGCACCAGTCTCTTTGGCGATTTGTGCAACCACCGGCGAAGCACCTGTCCCGGTACCACCACCCATACCCGAAGTTATAAATACCATGTCGCTATCAATCAATAAATCCTTTATTTTTTCTTTCGATTCTTCAGCAGCCTGAAAACCGATATCAGGATCTCCTCCGGAGCCTAAGCCTTTTGTTAATTTTTCTCCAATTTGAAGTTTCGTGGGAGCTTTATTGGCAAGAAGTACCTGAGCGTCGGTATTGACCGCAATAAATTCAACGCCGAGTATCTCGTTCGAATCAATCATTGAGCCTACGGCATTACTACCCCCGCCACCTATTCCAATAACCTTAATTTTTGCAATTCTTGCCGAATCCGGCTTAACAAGTGCCATATATTTTGTCTGATGATTCTACTACTTGAAAATCCTGAAAACAAGGCATTCTAGCACAAAACAACACTATTTTAGTGGGTAGTATTCCTTATTCAGGGCAGAAGATCCTTTATTGTTGCTAAGAGTTTGCCAATCAGGCCTTTTGAAGGCAGTTTAATCTTCTTCGAAAAAGATGTCAATGATTCGCCCTCCGCTAATTTTGCAGAATGAAGCACTAATCCAATCGGAACAGCAAAGGCAGGGTTCATAACATCATCTATCAGACCTCCTATACCCCTGGGAACTCCAATTCGGATAGGAAGGGAAAGCATTCTCTTTGCGGCTTCCACAGCTCCTACTGTTTCGGCACCTCCGCCAGTAAGAATTGCCCCGGCAGGAACTCTTGCAGACAAACCTTCTCTATCAAGCGCTATCTTGACCATCGAAAAAATCTCGTTTAAACGGGGTTTTATTATTCCTTCGGTCAAAGTTTTTTTGGAAACTCTCTTAATTTCACCGATACCCAGAGACTCCAGGTCAAACTCATCGGAAACACTTTGGTCTTTTGCTTTCTTGTTTTTTTTATCGTCTATCGAGAGAGCAAGTTTTATTTTTTCAGCACTTTCCAGCGAAACCCGTAAACCTATCGCCAAATCATTACTGACATTTTTGGCGCCTATTGGAAGAACGCCGGAGTAGCTTAGAGCCCCGTCAACAAAGACAGCAATCGATGTTGTCCCACCGCCAACGTCGATTAGCACACATCCCAGTTCTTTCTCCGTCTTTGTCAAAACCGATTCGGCAGCAGCAAGTCCGCTATAGATAAGTTCGTTGACTTTAATACCCACCTCGCCAACGGCTTTTTTTAAATTTTTAACCGCTGCACCTGAGGCGGTGATGAGGTGTGTTTGAACTTCAAGTCTTACTCCGCTCATTCCGACGGGGTCTCTTACGCCCTCCTCACCATCAACGATAAATTCTCTCGGTAAAACGTGTATCAGCTCTCTTGAAGAAGGAAGCGATACTGCACTTGCAGCTTCAATTACCCTGTCCACATCGTCGTAGTTTATTTCTCCGCCCGGATCCGAAACCGCAACTATCCCTTGGGAATTCTGCGAGGCCATGTGTGCTCCCCCCAATGCAATATACGCGTTATCAAGGTTATACCCCGCCATTCTCTCAGCAGCTTCAACACTGGCAATAGTCGCTTCGACCGCTTCTTCTATATCTACAATTTGCCCTTTCTTAATGCCTCTACTTTCAACTGAAGAAACCCCAACGAGATTAACCGCTTTCTCACCTGTCACCTCATCAAAGTTAACCTGCGCAATTATTGTCGCTATTTTTGAAGATCCAAGTTCAATTCCGGAAACTATTTTGGTTTTTGTCATATTACTTAATTACGGGGTTTTTAAATCTCAAATCTACCACCTTTTTGGAAACATCCGGAAAACTCGTTTCCGAACCAGACTTTTTAAGCTCGTTTGTAATCAGAACGAAAGATCCCAAAAGTAAATCCCTATCCCCTTCAACTGGAAATATTACAGTGGGACCACCATCTACTTCAATGACCAATTTCTCACCCTCCATGAAAGAACTCGTCAATTTAATATCATTTGTCAATTCCAAAACGATATTTAATGAAAATAAAATATTTGGACTAACCTTTTTACCTATGTCCGGCGGGTTTTCCTCAATGATTAATCGCGGCAGGCTAGATACCTGAGCAACTTCTAAAACATCGCCCTCTTCCGAAACCAAAGAAATTAATTTTTCGTCTTTTTTTGCTATGGCAAACTTTGGCTTCTGTAGAAGGAGTTTAACCTCAATTCTTGGAGGAAGTTTAAAGGAAATTGAGTACTGCCTGACCAAAATGTTATCTTCAAGGTAAGCTTTAATATTTCTTTTGGAAGCGTAATAACTTTTCCCTTTTTCTTTTGAAAGCTCCTTTTGGATTATTTCGCTACACTCCCCATACTGACTTAAACAAACGACTTCTCTGATCTTAATTATCCTTGGTAAACTGAGAACAAACCCTACAGCTAAAAATAGTATTAACAGTAAAAGAAATTTCTTTATCATTTTTTGCCAACAAATTCTTCGATAAGCGCGACCAGCTTCTTAGCCGCATCTTTATCCGGGCTCTCCTTTCCGCTTACGCTTTGTAAAATTTTATTCCAATTGGCCGTTATGTATCTTATCTGGGCAACCAAATTTTCAGGCGTCAACGCGTCCTGATTTAAAATTCTCGCAATCCCGAATTCTTCGGCAAAAAGTGCATTTCTTTTCTGCTCGTCAAGATAAGAAATTGGAAGCGGTATAAGGATTGAGAGTTTCTTGGCAGCAATAATTTTAGAAACAGTATTCGCACCAGCCCTGGAAATTACAATATCAGAAAACTTAAAAAGGTCGTTAAACTTTTTTGGACTGACTAAGCCGTAAACTTTGTACCTCTTTTTTAGGTCACGGACCAGTCTTTCCCTAATACCAATGAATTTCTTTTCATTTTTAATGCCGGTTAAATGAACTAGGCAAAAATCTTTAAGAATAATCGTGAGTGCATCTTCAATTACCTTATTAATGGCAAGGGAACCCGACTGACCACCGGTTACAAAAATGGTCGGAATTTTACTTAAAAATCTGCGGGGCTTCGTCGTAAAAACGGTGCTCGGAGTCGGATTACCTGTTAGTGTGGTTTTATTTTTGGGAAAATAATCATAACTTGACTCTCTTGATATAGCAATTTTTTTGGCAAAGAACGCAGAATATTTATTAGCTCTGCCGACTACGGAGGTTTGTTCATGAATTATTACCGGTATTCCCAACAAATAACCTATGACAACAACCGGGAATGCGGCAAATCCACCAAAAGATAATATTAAATCAGGTTTAATTCCGGTAAGGAGAATAAATGCATGAATAAAACCTAGCGGTATCTTCAGTATCGAAGGCAGCGTATGAATTGTTAATTTTCTCTGAATTCGCCCGGCCGTAATCCCGTACGTCTTAATGTGATATTTCGGGAAATAAATCGAAGAGAGTGAAGGTACTTTTTCTCCTTCGAGCGAACTTCTGAATCCAACCCAACTTATATCCCAGCTCTTATTTTGTCTTCTTATTTCCTCGATAACAACAAAGGCTGTAGAACCGGCATGACCACCACTAAGTACAATTTTTACTTTTTCATTTTTCTTTACCATAGCGAGAAATATTTAAAAGTATACCGCAGGCAATGAGAATTGTTACCAAAGAGCTCCCTCCGTATGAAAAAAACGGCAAAGGTATTCCCGTCAGGGGAACGAGTGCAAGCATTGAGGAAATATTTAAAAAAGTCTGGCCGCCTATCCAGGAAACGATGCCTATGGCAAGTATTTGAGAAAATCTATCGGGTGCACGCCTGGCAATCTTAAGTCCTCTAATTATAAAATAGATAAAAACCAAGATCAAAAGTGCTGCACCAAGAAAACCTACTTCTTCCGAAATTACCGCAAATATGGAATCAGTCGCTGTTTCTGGTAAAAAAAGGTATTTTTGCCTTGAATGACCTAATCCAACGCCAAACAAACCTCCCGACCCCAGTGCAAGTAAGATTTGTCTAATGTGATAGGATTTATCCAAGGGATCTCTTGTTTCATAAAAAAAAGTAAGAAGCCGTTCTCTCCTGTAGTCCGAAAAAATAATTAAAACTATTCCGAGAATCAGCCCCCCGGCGAGAGTCAACGCAAAAAAGGCTAAAGGTATTCCACTGACAAAAATCTGTACCATTGCCATACCTACTACAACTATTGTCGTGCCCAAATCCGGTTGAAGCATGATAAGAAAAGAAGAAAGAATAATCGGCAAAAGATAGGCAAAGAGCTTTTTATCTCGCGTCGCGAGTTTGGCAATATAGACGGCAAGAGTTAACTTTATAAATTCGGAAGGTTGAAAAGTTAGAGGACCTAAAATAACCCACCTTCTTGCTCCCAAAAATTTTGCTCCGATATTTGGTACAAAAACTAATAAAAGTCCAAAGAGACTTGCAAAAAAAAGTAGGCTTGCAATTTTTTCCCAGAATTTATAATTTACTTTACTGATAACAAAAAGTGAGACTACGCCGAAAAATGCCCAGACGAGCTGCTGCTTTATGAAAAAAAATTTATCGGAGAAACTCCTTTGAGCAAGTGGGGCCGAAGCGTCAGTCAAAGCAATCAACCCAACCAACGTCAAAAGAAGAGTCAGAACTAGAAATTTCTTATCAAAAGTAACCTTATCTTTTTGCGCTTTATATTTTTGCACATTTATGACATTTCAAATTGTAGCTAGCCATAGACCAAATATGGCAAGCATAAGTCCGGCCAGCCATGCACGCATTACAATCTTAGGTTCTTCCCAACCAATTGCAAGAAATGTGTTATGAAGAGGAGCTAAAGGCAGAATAGGTTTTTTGAGAATTTTCCAACCGACGATTTGCAAAAAAGATGAAGAAGCTTCAAGTACAAAAAGGCCGCCGATAATGACAAGAGCTGCAATACTTCCCGTAACCAAACCAATAACAGCAAGCATTGCTCCGAAAGAAAGTGCCCCCACGTCTCCGAGATGAATTCTTGCCGGCCAGATATTAAAATAGCCAAACGCCAGAAGTGATCCCAACCAAAGAGTAATAAAAAGTGAAAGTGGTGTATCAAGACTTCCTGCCGCAATTGCTCCGAAAGCAACTAAACAGATAACCAGAAGGCCACTTGCCAAACCGTCGAGCCCATCAGTTATGTTAAATGCGTTTGAAAAAGCAACGACTACAAAAGCCGCAAAAGGAATATACCAATAACCCAAATATAAAGTCTTTTCAAAAAGTGGAATGTGAACAATTTCTATTCCTAATTTCTTAAATAAAACAAAACCTATAATAAATCCTAAAATCCACTGCAATACAAATTTATGTCTTCTGGTAAGTCCAAACCATTGGCCCAAAAACCCAGGCTTTGGTTTAACCAATATTTTAATAAGGTCGTCATACAATCCCAGTAAGCCGAAGGATAAAAATGCAAAATATATTACGAAAAGTTCTGTTGTGAAATCATAAGAGCTTCTGATGTAGACGCCCATTCTCGATGCAAATGGGAAAAGAAATGTAAAAAGGACAGTTACTACTAAGATTATTAAAATTCCTCCACCAACCGGAGTTCCGGCTTTTATATCGTGCAATTTATCAAAAAGAGGAACTTTGCCGGATTTTGGAGCCTCCTTTCTCCTGGTAAACCTTAAACGATATAACAAATCTATAAAAGGAACTACCAAAAGACTTGTGACGGAAAAAGAGAAAAGTAGGAGACCCAAAGCCAAGGGCAGAATATTCGGCATATTCATATAGTAGATGTATTATAATAATATAGCTGAGTTTTCACAATCGCCTTACAACTCTTCTTACTGTTTCAAAAATAAATGTTAACCAATAAAAAGGGCTAATCGCTAAATCTTGTGCGTGTACCCAATCAACTTTTTCTCCCCCAAAGCCTTTTTTGAATATTGTAACTCCCGAGAAACGGTGTTTTGGATCATCCGTTGGTGCAATTCCCCAAAAATCATAATATTTATATCCCAGCTCTTTGGCTTTTCTTATAATCTGCCATTGTGTAAAGTATGATGCGTTTGTTTCCCTTGCTACATTCGCTGAACCGCTATGATGATAAAATGCCTTTTCGCCGTAAAATATTACAATCGCTGCAACTAGAGGTTTTCCGTTTTTCTCGCAGACAAAAAGTAAGGACTGATCGTTTTTTCCGAAAGTTTCAAGTTGTGCCTCAAATAGTCGTGGTGTAAAGCCAACAAATCTATGTCTCTTTACGGTTTCTTTTTGAAGATCAAAAAGAATTTGGGTATCTTTAGGGTTTGTTGAAATTCTGATTTTGTATCCTTCGTTCAAACTCTTTTTTATCAAATATCTAGTAGTCTTTCTCATATTTTTTAGGATTTCCTCTTCATCCTTCGAAACGTCCAAAATAAGAGTATGTTCGCCGTGCAGGTGCATTGGAGCCGAAAAGAGTCCAAGTTCAGAAAAAGAGAGTCTTAATTTTTCGGAATCAATAACATCAGGTCTAATCCTTATAAACCAAATATTTTCTTTTCGTGCAATTTCTTTGATAGAATCAATCGTAAATTTCAAAAGTCTTTTATTTTCATAGTCTATAACCGGCCCTCCAGGAATAAGATAGTGTTGACCCCTTTTTGCAGGTTGATGTATAAGTTGGACTGCTCCGACTAATTTACTTCCATCGTAAATTCCAAATCTTTTAACTTTGAACCCAACCAATCTATTGGCTTCCCCCCAATTCCAAGATTGCAAAAATGTTCCTGGATTTTGAGAAAGTAAAAAACTTTCCCATACGGACTTATCCGATATCTCTCTTAATGCTAATTTAGACATGATTCAATTAAATGAACTACTTTCTCTGCATCTTTTTTACTTAAAGACGGATATGTTGGAAGATTTAATATTTTACCAACAAGTTTTTGGGCGTTAGGACAGCTTCCCCTCTCATAACCAACCATAGACAAATTCTTAACAGGAACAACGATATCTTTGTACCAATCACCCACAAGCACTCCGTTTTTCTTCAGACATTCGAAAATTTTCATCGCTTTTTCACTTATGATAGGAAATCTTACCCAAACGGCTCCTTCCCTTTTATTCGGTAATTTGATATTAGGGACTTTAAGTTTTTTAAAATAAAAATTGGCAATTTCCTTTCTATGATTATTGAACTTATCGAGCTTGTAGAGTTGGTTCAAGGCTAAAATTGAAAGTGCACCCGGAAGTTTTGTGGGAAAAACCTTAGGCTGCTTTCCAATTTCTTCTTGTCTATAAACAGACTTTGAAAGAAGCCCAAATTTTTGAAAAAGAAAAAGCATCATTTTACCAAAAGTTGTTTTACCAAGGCCAAAGTTGTAAAGCGGTAAAATTATACTGAAAAGAATTGGGTGTAAAAGCTGCTGAATGACCCACCGTGCACCGGGATAATTGAGTTTATCTCTTTCCTCCAACAACTTCTTACATAATTTTTTATCTTTGCAAAGAATAAACCCGCCAAAAATACTCGAAATTACTTTGTCGCGCCCGAAACTAAAAAAGGACACATCTCCGATAGTACCAAGTAATTTATTGTTAAACTTTCCGCCTAAGGATAAAGCACAATCTTCAATTAAAGTAATCTTTCTTCCTTGAGTAAATTTTTTAATCTTATCTAAGTCTGCCGGAATTCCAAAAGAATGTTGAACAATAATTGCCCTCGTATTTTCACTGAGCTTTTCACTAAGATCTTTTGGCTCCAGATTAAAAGAATTATCGACGTCGATATAGACAGGTTTAGCTTTCAACCAAAGTATTGAGTTTGGAACTGCTACACAAGTAAGAGCTTGAAGACAAACTTCATCCCCTTGACCAATGCCAAGCGTTTTTAAAATAAGGTATAACGCGCTTCGACCACTATTGACTGCAATGGCTTTATAATCCGATCCGAAAATTTTAGAAAGCTGTTTCTCTAGATCCTCTGTTTTCCTAAAATTAAACCATTGGATCGGAGAAAATAGTAATTTTAAAGCCAAAATTACATCATCTTTTTCACTATTTGGTGATAGTGAAATTGCAATAGGTCTTTTCATTTTTGTTTTTGTATCACCTCAAGTATTATGGTCGGTAAGCGACCTTCCAGTAAAATAACGGATTTCTCAGAAGTAATTATTTTTGCAATCTCAGAATCTAAAGACCTATCATTACCTAATATAAGTCTATTTGACTTATCTCCCAAACCTGACTTTATACTCTCGTAAAAATCGGAGTTAGTAAGAATTATTTTATCAATATTTTCAGACATAATATTTCCAATACGTTCATGAACCGACTCACTTGTAACCCCCAATTCTATAATACCGCTTGTAATAACGACTTTCTTTTTGTCTTTAAAATAAGACAAATATTTTAGGGCTGATTCGAAAGCCAAAGGAGTCGAGTTATGAGTGTCGTCAATGATTATACTACCTGATTTTAACTTATAAACATCCATCGTATTTTCAGGAACGGCAATACTTTTGCACCCTTTCTCAATATCTTTCCAGGAAACTCCCAAAAATTTTGCGACTAAAACTGCGCAGGTCAAGTTTTCTAGAAAGTGCAAACCAGGGAGGTTAGCTGATAGTTTTTTCTGTTCCTCTCCGAGAGCGACTTTGAAAGAAATTTTTTCGCGATTAACCGACAGCACTTCCGAAAAAATATCGGTATTTATATCTTCTTTATTACCTTTATTTTTTACATAATATCCCAAGACCTCTAATTTTGTCGGTAGTTTTGTAGCCCAGCCGGCAAGTTCTCTACAATACTTATTGGAATAATTAAATATTGCAACTCCTCCTTTAGGCAGGCTCTCGATTAATTCAAACTTTGCTTTCTTAATATTTTCTAAACTTCCAAATAAAGAAAGATGTTGTTCCTCTATGCCTGTTATTATTCCTATTGTAGGACGAACTATCCCTGCAAGCTTTTTAATTTCGCCAGCTTTATATGCACCCATTTCTACCACAAAAAATTTGGTTCCTTTTACAACATTTTTGAAAGTTTTCCTTGCAATTCCAAACTCCGTATTCTCACTTCCTTCCGTTTTGGCGGTGGTATATTTCTGCGATAAAAGATGGGCTACAAATTCTTTGGTCGTTGTTTTACCATAACTACCGGTAATTCCAACTACTGTTGGGTTTACTAAAGATAAAACCTTCTTAGCTTTTTCAATCTCTTTTCTTTTGATTTTATTTACGATAGGAATGGTCCACAATATTCCAACATAAGGAGTAATAAGCAGCAACATTTCGCCAAATAAAAGTGAACCTAAAACTTTTCGAGGATCTAGTAAGACAAAAATTGTTATCACCATAGCGAAGAAACTTGTCACAAAAATTTTTTCGACTCTTTCTGTTACAACCGGTATTCTTACACGCCTAAGAAACACGTTTCTTAAAAAAAGGATGTCTTGAAATGCAAAAATGAAGAAGGGGATGGGGAGATAAAATACTCCTAAAATCAACGCCAAGAATTTAAGGCAAATTGAGTATAAACCTAATTTCTCTCTGCCATAGGACGTTTTGAGAAATACCCAAAATCTGTCAAATCTATATTCTTTAATTTGCCACCAATATGTCCAGGTTAAGATTTGATACACTGCCTGAGGCAGCCACAAAAGAATGATTATCAAATAGATAATTATTATTGTTGTAAAGTCGACCATAAATTAATTTCCTTAGCTAATTCTTTTGGTTTTTCGTAAGGAAGTCTGTGTCCTTGGTTTTTATATGTAACTAGCTTACTTTCCGGAAGAACAGATTTTATAAAATAGGCGTCTTTAACTGGCGTCATTTTGTCTTCTTCTCCCCACAAAATTAGGGTAGGAACTTTTATTTTGGGTAACAATGGTTTTAAATCTTCCGCAATCACCTTTTTGAAAACATCTTTCATAACCCCTTGGGTTTTTTCATAATCATGTTCGCGGGCAGCTTTATACAGAAGTTTTCGAAAACCTTGGGCTAACTGTGGAGTAATAAGAAGCACTTTCCCTGTTTTTGCTAGCATACTAAAAACCAATCGTTTAAGAGTCTTGCTGCGAGAAATACCCCGAGAAGCACAAAGAATAAGCGCTTCAAGATTCCCAGGAGAACTCACTGCAAGCTTAATGGCTATTCCACCGCCGAATGAATGACCAAATACATAATATGTGCTATTTCCGAAATTTCTTCTTATTTCTTCGTACACATAATCAGAAAATTCTTTTATCCCCCACACATCTTTTGGTGCAGGTTTCTCAAAACCTGCAAGTTTGGGTAGCAAAACTTGCCACCCCAATTTTTCGAGTTCTTTTTTCAAAGGTTCAAGTTTTTTCGTTTCCGCACCCCAGCCATGCAAGAGAACAATTCTTTTTCCTGACATTAGTTAATTTTACCATCAAAATAGCTATATTTTGTAAATTTGCTTCATTTCCTATACAATTCAAAAATCTTGTATGAAAAAGCAGGAACCTATTTACTACTTAAACGGCAAGTTTGTTGCCAAAAGCAAAGCAAAAATAAGTTTATGGGATTTAGGATTTCTCCGAGGTTATGGTGTTTTTGACTATATAGTAACCTATAAAGGTGGAAAGCCGTTTTTACTCAAAAAACATCTGAAAAGACTCAATAATTCAGCGAAAATTATTGGATTGAAAATACCATGGAGCTCGAATACATTAGAAAAATTAATTGTCAAAACTCTATTTAAAAATAAAAACGGAAAAGAAAAAATTATCAGAATTATTGTAACCGGCGGGGAAACTATGGATGGAATTAGTTTGGGTTCCAAGCCGACTCTTGCGATTATGGTTTATGACAGAAAACGTTACCCCGCGTCATTATACAAAAGAGGCGTCAACGTAATAACTTTCAATTATAATCGTGAGTCTCCTCAGGCAAAAAGTCTTAATTATATTCAAGCAGTAAAGGCGATGAATATTGCGAAAAAGAAAAAGGCAGCTGAAGCAGTATACGTCTATAAGAATCTTGATAAGGTATATGAGGGAACACAAAGTAGCTTGTTTATAATCAAAAAGGGGACTATTTTTACACCCGACGGCGAAACACTTCCAGGCATCACCCGCGAACTAATCAATAATATCTGTAAAAAGTTCTACCCAACATTTATGAAAGAGGTTAAAATTGATGAGCTTTTTAATGCCGATGAAGTTTTTCTTTCAGCCAGTAACAAAGAGATCCTTCCGGTTGTAAAGGTTGACAATAAAGTTATCGGGAATGGTAAACCGGGTGATATTACAAAGCAAATAATGAGCGAGTTTAGAAAGTTTGTAGAAAGCGGACGTTGGTAAATCTCTTCTGTACCTTTGTGCACCTTAGAGGTGAAACAGATTCACACCTTGGAGATTATAACACCTTAACGGCTTCTTTAAACTGATTTCCTCTGTCTTTATAATCTTTAAACATGTCAAATGAGGCTGCGGCGGGGGATAATAACACTATTCCACCCTTGGGAGTTACTTTAACCGCTTCTTCTATTATCTTTTTTGTTTTTGGATAACCAAGCTCGGTTATGTTTTGTTTGTAACCAGATTTTTGAAGTGATCTTTTTATTTTTTTAGAAATATCACCTATTATAATACTATTCAGAACAGTTGATTTTGTAATTTCTCTTGCCATCTCGTCATAATTTAAACCCTTATCAGATCCACCCAAGATAAGGGTAATCGGCTCTGAAAATGATTTAATTGCTGCAATGGTGGTCTGGGGGTTTGTGGAAAACGAGTCATTATAAAACTTAACACCGCCAACTTCTCCAACAAGTTCAAGTCTATGTTCCAATCCTTTGAAGGAAAATACAGTTTCTTTAATTGAATCTATGCTTGCTCCTACAAGGTAGGATGCACAAACTGCCGCACACACATTTTCCCAATTATGTCGGCCTTTAAGCAACAATTTCTCTGCTCTTCCAATCTCTATCTTCTTGTTTCTAACTTCAAGTAATATTCTTCCATCCTTAACATACGATCCGTTTACTTTTTGTGCATTACTAAAATAGAATACCTTTCCTCGTGTCAACTTCAAAAAACCTCTAACGTCTTCATAATCGTATGCTAGCACTGCAATATCATTGGATTTTTGATGACGAATAATCTGTGTCTTAGCCTCAAGATACTCTTCTCTATCCTTATGCCAGTCTAGATGATCTGTGGTTATATTTAAAACAACTGCGATGTGCGGGCTTTTGTGTAAGTCTGTAAGTTGAGTGGAAGATAATTCTAATACAACCCAGCTAGTTGATTTCAATCGCGGTAATATATATTAGAAATTAAGGTGCTTGTTGTCCCCTTACCTTTAGTACCTGTAACGCCGATTATCTTTGATGGTGATAAATCAAAAAAAAGTTTGATTTCGCTCGATATCTCAACACCAACTTCCTCTGCTTCCAAAATTTGGAGCAGATTCCGCTTTACTCCTTGGGAACGGAAAATGATATCAAACTCCTTAAACCCCCGAGACAAGTACTTTTCTCCACAAACTGTTTTTATTTTACTTTTGTCAATGCCCTTGAAGTCCAACTCGCTTTCCTTTTTCCTATCAAATATTGTTATCTGGGCATCCTTATCTTGTAAAAATCTTACAACGCTTGAGCCTTCTATTCCTAGACCAATAACTGCTACCTTCTTGTCTTTGAAATCTTTCGTAATCACAATCACTTGGGGGAAAATAATTTCTTACTGTCTTTGTAAATAGTTCTTATTTCGTATAATCTTTTTTTACGGAGTTCGAGTTGTCTTGGGTGTCTGAACTCTTTAATTTCATCTTCACTAAACCCAAGTAAGAAAATTTCCGGCACCAACTCTATCCCCAATTCCTTCTTGGCTTTATTGTAAATAGTCTTCATTACTTCAAGATAATTTTTGGCAGTCGCTTTGCCCTCATTGACAATAAAGTTATGGTGGTCTTTGGAAATAGCTGCATCTCCAATTTTAAAACCTGTCATTTTCAAAAGGTGCTCAATTACAAAACCTGCACTGGTTGTCGGAATTCCCAATTTTTCTTTTTGTTCCTGAGTTAAATTATGAAAAGCACAACCGGGAGCGTTTCGGGGTTGCAAGCTTTTTCTTTTAGCCCATTCAAAGCGGACATATTTAGCTTTATCAACGTCCCCCTTGAAAAGCAAAAAAGTGGCGTCAAGTATTATTTCACCGGTATCCTGAAAACGACTTTTATCGTAATCTACTCCAAGATCCTCAATTCTTAATGTGTTACTGCCTCCTTGTAAATCAAGAACGGTAACGCTATCCAATACTTCACTCATAAAGTGAGTCCCACCATGGATGTTATTAAAAATAGCTCCCCCAATTGTTCCCGGAATTCCGGCGTACCATTGCAATCCCGTTATACCTTTGTCCAAAAGAAAGTCGATTGCTTTTGGAAGGTTAACGCCGCTATCCATTTGAACCCGGACCCGGGATTTCTCGCTTTCATCATAGTCCAGATCCTTAAATTCATATTTAAAGGTTCCTTGCTTTTTGTCAGACTCCCAGCGATATATTGGCTTTTTTATTTTTTTTAGATTAATTCCCTCCTTGTCTTCATCCAAAATTTCGATCTTATCCGAACGATCAATTAGGACTAGTCCCTTGATTCCATTGTCCGAAATTAATACATTGCTTCCATCTCCAAGTATGGTTATTGGAATCTCAAGCTTCCTAGCTTCAACAACTGCCTTTTTAAAATCATCCGTCGTTTCCGCTTCGTAAAAAATATCCGAAGTCCCACCGATTTTTAAGAAGGTGTGGCCAGAAAGAGGTTCACCCAACCGGGCTTTCTTACCTAATATGTCCCTAAGTTTATTAATATCACCCACTAGGTATATTATCTCATATCAATTCATAAAATGTCATGCTCAAGAAAAGTTATATACTTACATTGTGAAAAATATCTTGATAAAAGGACCTTCGAAGCTAAGTGGAAAGGTGAAAGCTCAAGGGGCCAAAAATTCCGCGATGAAGCATATTTTTATACCGCTTATAACAAACGATACCTTCGTTCTTGAAAATATCCCTAGGATAGGAAGCACTGAAAAGCACACCGATATATTAAAAATGCAAGGCGCTAAATTAGAGTGGTCGGGCAGAAATACATTAATAATAAATACGAAAAATGTTATAAAACCCCAAACAGTTCCAAAAGAACTTTTATATTTCACAAGTGATGCCAATAAAGTAATACCAATCCTTGCTTCCAAATTTGGAAAATGTTTGGTCGAAATCGACCCGGAGAGATCTGATCGGGGCGGAGATCAAATAGGTTCAAGGCGATTTAATGAAATCATTCCAACATTAAAGGAATTTGGAATCGGAGCAAAGTATAAAAACTCCCGATTGATTGAATTTTATCTTAATTCCAAAAGACCTTTCAAATACAAATCTCCTGTTTCTTCTTTCACAATCAGCGTCCTCGCACTTTTCAGTGCGCTATTTAAGAAAGGTAAAAGTCAAATCTCAAATTTTACATTAATTCCCGAATTTGATGATATTGTTGAATTCCTAATTGCTGCAGGCGCGAAAATAACAAAAGCAGAAAAGCTCTTACAAGTATTCGGCCCGGTTCAAATAAAAGGCATTACTTACAAAAATATGTATGACCCACACGACCTTGTAACTTGGATCTCTGCAGCGCTAACAACAAATTCTAAATTAACAATTGAAGGAATTGAATATGAAAAAATGAAATTACAAACTCTTGAGAGAACCTTTGATAAAATGAATATAGGTATGGATTTGCACAAATTCACAGCTAGACTTAATCCACAGCTAACGAGCATCAAACCTTTAAACATTTACGCCGGACAATATCCATTATTTACTTCCGAATGGCAAGTCCTTATTTCACCCTTATTGACCCAAATTCAAGGAAAATCGGAGGTTATCGAAACAATATTCGCCAACAGAATGCAGCATTGGAATGAAATGGCAAAAATGGGTGTCAAGTTTGAATTTTTCAAAGATCCTAAATATCCTGAGGTAGATGATAATCCGCGTGCTGTGAAAGTTACCGGTCCTCAAAAACTCTACGGCGCTAAAGTTGATGCGCGAGACGTTCGAACTGGTGCCGCACTCGTTATTGCAGGATTAGCTGCAAAAGGAAAAACCGAAATCACAAATACAGAACACATTGAAAGAGGTTATGAGAATTTAGTAGAAAGACTAAAATCCTTGGGCGCAAATATTAACTATCTTTGAATAGCTGATTATATATATGGAATATATCGCCCGCTCCCAACGTCAGGACAATGTCACCTTTTTTAACATTTTTGTTCATCCACTCTAAAGTTCTTTTATGACTTCCAAGATAGTAAACTTCAGGATTGTTTTTTCTAGTTTCCTTTGCAAGTAGTTCAGATGAGACAGAAGAATCTTTTGATTCTCGGGCAGAAGAGTAGATATCCATAAAACCAACTATGTCTGCGTCATCAAAGGCTTCTGAAAATTCCTTAAACAAAGCCTTTGTTCTCGAATAGGTATGGGGTTGAAAAATAGACACAATTCTTTTTTTAGGAAACCATTCCCTAGCTGCCATCAGTACAGACTTAATTTCTTTTGGATGATGTGCGTAATCATCATAAAACAAAGCATTTTTATAAATACCCATTTTTTCAAATCTCCTCCTACACCCCAAGTAAGATGATAACCCTTTCCTTAAACCTAACTCATTTATGCCTAAATAGTTTCCAACTATGAATGCGGCTGTTGCATTTTGTACATTGAATCTACCGGGAATTTCCAATTCTAAATTGTCATAAGTTCTGTTTTCTTTCTTGGAATATAAAGAGAAAAATGTTTTCTCATCTTTAAATTTAATGTCCTTTATTTGCCAGTCAGCCTCTTTATTAAAACCATAAGTTATCACCGGTTTTCTTAACCCTTTGATTGTGTCGGAAACGTTGGAATTATCAATGCAGGCGATAAGCAAGCCACCATCCGGGAGTTTCTCAAATAATTCTCTAAACGTTTTTTTTGTTTCTTTGAACGAGGAGTAAATGTCCGGATGGTCGTATTCAATATTTGTAACAACGAGGACTTTAGGATCGAGAAGCATAAATTTCGGCGTATTATCTACTCCCGGAGAAACTACATAGTCATCAGCCTCACAAACGTAGTTTTTCCCCTTCTTGTCAAATCTTCCTGAAACACCGATGGGATAAATATTACCAACACCTATTGCAAAGGAAGGATGTAGCCCCGCTTCATTCAATAAAACTGTTATCATTGATGCCGTAGTTGTTTTACCTCCCACTCCGCAAACTCCAATAACTTCCTTCGTATTTGCAAGTTCGGCTAAAAACTCTGCAAAAGTTGTTATTTGAATACCTAGATTTTTTGCCCTTTGAACCTCGGGGTTTAAAAGTCCACCATGGGCTGCAGTTGTAACAACTAAATCTGGCCTAGGGTTTAAATTTTTTTCTCCAAATCCAATCTTCCATTCTATACTATTTTCTTTAAGAACTTCGTCTGTTACAAAAATCTCATCAACATCACTTCCCGTTACTTTAATTCCCAAGTCACGCAAGCATAATGCCAATGCAGTCATTCCGACACCTTTTACGCCGGTAAAATGAATGTGTTTTAATTTTGTTATATCCATTGATCTATCTTGCAGGGTCGTACCCTTCAATTTGATCGAGTTATTTCTTTAACATCGCCCTTTAAAGCTAACTTTACAGCTTCTTCGTCGGACCAGTCGTATTCGACACCGTTATAAGCCATGCTTTTTTCGTGCCCTTTGCCGCAAATAACAATCGTATCGCCTTTTCGGGCAAGTTTTTGTAAGGCAAAAGATATTGCCTCACCGCGTTCAGGAATTCTGAAAAATACGTGGCCTTTTTTTAAATTTTCCACTATCCGAGGAGTCCATTCGGCCACCTCGGAGGTGTATTTAACTCCTTTAGCTTTCGACCTCTTTGCGCCAATAACCATTTGGCCGATAATCTTTTCCAATTCCTCGCTTCTTGGATCCTCAGCAGTAAAAATCGAAATATCTGCAATGGTAGACGAAATTTCCCCCATTATCGGCCTTTTTACTTTATCTCGTTCTCCGGCACAACCGAATATAGTTATTAGTTTTCCTTTTTTTTCTCTTAGGTCTATACGCTTTTTTAAAAGACTCAATACCTGTTCTAAAGAATTCGGCGTATGTGCAAAGTCTATGTAAATTTCAAATCCTTTGTTATTCTCTATCTTCTCCAAACGACCTTTTGGTGCTTTAAATAATTGAAGTGCCTTTTTAATCGAATCTACTTCTATACCATATTCTAAACCAACAGCAATGGCAGCAAGGCTATTGGAAACATTATATTCTCCAGGCAGCTTAGTCTGAACACTAAATGAATTTACACCGCTGATTACTTCGAAAATGGTATTACCACCTTCCTCTCGAATATTTTGTGCACAAAAATCAGAGGATCTATCTTTTAGACTATAAAAAATATTTCGCACGGTAGTTGCTTTTAAGATATAGTCGGAAGATTCATCGTCTTTATTGAGAACGATAAAATTCTTTGCTGACTGAAAAAGCTTCGTTTTTGTGTCTCGGTATTCTTCAAAATTTTTATGGTAATCAAGGTGTTCGTGGGTAATATTGGTAAGAACAGCGGAATCAAAATTGACTCCTGAAACTCTTTCCTGATCAAGTCCATGAGAAGTAACTTCAACTACAGCAAATTCACAGCCTGCTTTTGTCATATCTACAAGGAACAACTGCAAAGTCATCGGATCAGGATTAGTGACATGTAACCCAGTATCGACCTCTTTACTACCTATTTTCGCGGCAACCGTGCTTACTAATCCCACTTTCTTGCCGGCTGTTGCCAAAATATGATAGATCAAGAAAGCCGTGGTTGTTTTTCCGTCGGTTCCCGTTACTCCAATAACTTTTAGTTTTTCTGAAGGGTCTCCGTAAAATTTAGAAGCCAAATGGCCTAATGCCTTTCGGGAGCTTTCAACTTTTACGTAAGTTACCCTTCTTGGAATTTTAACTTTTGTTTTATCAATTTCTCCAACAATTACCGAGGCCCCATTTTCGATCGCTTGAGGAATAAATTTATGGCCGTCTACTGTTAGCCCCCTTACGGCAACAAACAAATTTCTCTTTTTAACTTGTCTTGAATCCTCAGTTATTGAAGCTATGTTAACATCTCTATTTCCATAAATTTTGTAGTCGAGTAAACCTTCAAGAAGTCGGGTAAGATTCATTATTTTAATTGTGCCCAAATTATTTTATTTCTTCAATCTTTGCTCCCAAGCGACGAAGATTCTCAGCAAAGTCAGGGTGCCCACGATACAAAGAATCGGCATTTAGTATCACTGTCTCTCCTTCTGAAATCATGGCTGCCATGACCATGGCAACCGTTGCGCGAATTATAAAAGGAGCTTCTAGGGTGTCGCCTTTTAACTTATTTCCGGCTAAAACAATAATTCTGTGAGGATCGCACATTACAATATTTGCACCAAGCTTGGCTAGTTCCGATGTCCAGAAAAGTCCCGCCTCGTACATCCAGTTGTGAAAAAGAACCTGGCCGTCTTTTGCAGCCAATGATATGGCAATAAAAAGGGGTAACATGTCAACAGGAAGGCCTGGCCAGGGCTGAGCTTTAATTGTCAAAAGATTTCTTTCCTCCTCGCACGTCAACCGTATTTTCTGATTTTTCGCAACGATTGCGGTATCCCCCTCATAATTAATCTCTATGCCAAAATTTCGGAAAATTTCGTTTACTTTGACAAAAAGATCGGCTTGGGCGTGGTAAACTTTCATCCCACCGCCGGTTATCGCACCCATCGCCAAAAATGTGGCTATTTCATAATGATCACTAAAAAGGCTATGTTCGTGGGAAGACAGATATTTACCTCCATTAATGGTCAGAATTGATGAACCAACGCCCTCTATACTGGCACCGGCTCCGTTAAGAAAGTTACACAAGTCCTGTACCTGTGGTTCTGATGCAGCGCCCACAATTTTAGTTATGCCGTTAATGGATGTTGCCAGCATTACTGCATTTTCAGTAGCTGTTGGACTCATCTCGGTCAGCCAAAATTCACTCGCATGAGCACTCTTCGCATCCATCTTAATTCCCTTCTCGTTATCGCTAATTTCGACTCCCATGGCGCGAAAGGCATTGTAGTGAGGAGAAAGAGTCCTAAATCCCAGAGTACATCCTCCGGGTAGTCCTCCAAAATCAACTTTTCCGAAACGAGCAAGCATCGGTCCCCACAAAAGCGAAGTTCCTCTCATTGTATTCCAATCTTCCCTTTCTACTTGATTAAACGATAACTTGGAATTATCAATTTTCATCTCGCGCTTACTTCTATCCCAGGTAATTTTGCTTCCAAGTTTGGTCATTATATTCATAAGTTTTGTGACATCAGTTATTTCGGGAACATTTTTTAGGACAACCGGTTTGTCAAAAAGAAGAGTAGAAGGAAGAAGGGCGACTGCGGAATTTTTGCTTCCGGATGGAGTAATTTCTCCAGTGAGAACCTGTTTTCCCTTGACTTTTATATTCATACTCGCACTATATTCTACCACTAATACGCTAGTTTTCAGGTTGAATTCCGAAATAGACAAACAGATCACTCGCAATTTCATACCAAAGAGGAGCCGCTGTTTCAGACGCCCAAGGTGACGATTTCGGTTCTCTCAAACTTATAAGCATCACAAATTTTGGATCATCATAAGGGGCAAAGCCAACATATGAGGCAATGGTCTTCTCTTCGTCATAATGTCCCTCAATCGGAATTTGAGCTGTTCCTGTTTTTCCTGCTACTTTAAATCCCCTTTTATATGTCCATTTCGCTTCACCATTTTTTGCTGCCTCAACCATCATTCCCGTGATTTCACCTGCAGCTTTTTCGGAAATCACCCGTTTTCCAATTACCGGCTTTATATCCTCTTCCCAAGCATCCTGTCTAATTTTGTCAACAACCTGTGGTGAAACCTTTAATCCTTTATTCGCAATTACCGAAACTGCTGTAATCATTTGAATCGGCGTTACTGCTACTCCTTGACCAAAGGCGGAAGTTGCTAAGTCGATTAAACCCCATTTACCCTTATCTCTTAAGCCCGGATTGGCTTCTCCCTGAAGATCTATACCAGTTCCCTCTCCTATCCCAAAACCAGAAAGGTAGTCATACAACTTATCGCTTCCAAGTTTTTGAGCAACGTATACCATGCCCACATTATCCGAGTGAACAATAACATCAACCATTGAAGTATTAGGGTAATAAACCTGATTCCAAGTTTCGATAACGTATTTGTCTATATTTACAGGGCCGCTACACTTATCACACTGTGTTTCCGGTTTCACAACTCCCGCGTCAAGTGCTGATGCCATCACCAAAACCTTAAAAATGGACCCGGGTTCAAAAGTTTGCGAAATCGCCGGATTTGTAAAAAATTCATTGCCGAAATCCCAGTATTTTGCAGGGTCGTAAGAAGGATACGAACTAATTGCCAGAATAGCACCGTTTTCCGGGTTAACTACAATTCCAATACCGCTTTCTGCTTGGTATTTATCAAGACCATTCTGAAGTTCTCTATCCAGAGTAATCTGAATAAACTTGTCTATGTGAGTCAACAAACTTACTCCTTTGATAGCACTTGATTCACGGGCGGTTTCAATAAGGATTGGAAGACCACCCGCATCTTTTTCCTGAAGAGAATATCCGGGTCTTCCTGATAATGTAACGTCGTAAAAACCCTCTAATCCGAAGTAACCGACGTCGCTACCTTCCTTGTCCTTGCCAACAAATCCCAGAAGATGTGCTGCCGTAGAGGCTTCCGGATATACGCGCTTTTCTTCTTTCTCAAATCCGATTCCTTCGAGGCCTAAACTTTCTATTTTTTCTTTTATATCTCTTTCAACTTTATGCTTTAGAGGCACCCAAATAAGATCCTCTTTAGCCAAAAGCAGAGTAAGCCTATCAATCTCGATTAAAATTTCCTTTTTATCGTCCGGGTTCTCTATAAAAAAAGGTGCAAGTTTTTCGGAAAGTTTTTTCGGTTCTAATTTAATATCGGAGGGATTGGCAAAAACAAGATAGGCCTCGCTACTTGCGGCAAGCCAACTGCCGTCCGTTGCTAGGATATCTCCTCTTGTAGCCTCAAAGAGTGATTGGCTTTGGTGTTGACTGCGCGCCTGTATTGAAAGCTCCTTTCCTTTTAAAATTTGCCAGTAAAAAAGCTTTCCAAGAAGGGTCAAAAAGGCGATTAAAAACAAGAAAAATATTATTTTTAGCCGAATAACCATTTGTCATCGTAAGACTTGTGCAAACGATTCTCCAATTTTTATGTAAAGCGTCTCACTGCTTTTTGAATAACCTAGGGCCTCGACTTTCTCGTTAAGGGAAAGAAGTGAAGTAGATCTGACCAAATCGTCTCCCAGCTTTCTGTTTTCATCAAGAAGTTCATTAGATTGGGCTTCTAAATCAGAAAATTCAGCACCAAAAGTTCCCTGCTGAACGCTGAACAATACTTGCATGAATAGAAATAAACCCAGCAAGAACAATAGAGATCTAGCTCCGAGTCTTATTCTTTTTTGATTGTTTTTTATTTTGAAATAATTTCTTTTCATTTTTTTTGTAAAATTCTCATTTTTGCGCTTCTTGCTCTCGGGTTTGTTGCAATCTCTTTTTTTTCTGGAAAGATAGGCTTTTTAGTTATAATCAAACCCCGTTCTGAATCCTGAGATTCTTTAAAAAAGTTTTTTACCAGTCCGTCTTCTCCTGAATGAAAACTAATTACGACAAGTCTTCCGCCTGCTTTAAGTAGTTCCAAAGCTTGGGGAAGTGCTTGTCTTAAATTATCAAGCTCGCTGTTGACGGCAATCCTAAGCGCCAAAAATGGTAAGGTCGACGGATTAAGTTTTGGCTTAGACCTAAATTTTGGCTTAATGATCTCCAAAAAATCTCCAACAGTTTTTATTTCCCTTATCTTTCTGGCTTCAACAATCCTTTTTGACAAAGCTCTTGCGACACCTTTGGGCATGGTTACCCTAAAAAGTTCGATGAGCTGACCTACGTTAAGAACTTTTAACAGGTCCTGTGCAGTAACTTCTTGGGAAATTCTATCAAACCTCATGTCCAAATACGCATCCAGATCCTGAAAAGAAAATCCCTTAACCTTTGTGGCCAACTGATAACTGGAAATTCCCAGGTCAAAAAGTATTCCGTCAACCCGATCAAATCTTTCCTTTAATGCGATTTCTTTTAAATCTCTGAAGTTTCCATGAACGAGAGTAAATGACCCACGTTCATGTGAACTGAACGTGGGAGGGCAAACTTTCATTAATCTCTTTCTGGCAATCTCCAAAGATTCTTCATCCGCTTCAATGCCAAGAACATTTCCACCGGCTTTACAAATTTCCAGACTGTGACCTCCTAAACCAAGTGTTGCGTCAATAAAATGAGCTTTTTTTAAATGTGCTAAATCTTTAACTCTTAAGGCATCAACAACTTCACCTAAAAGAACGGGTTCATGTATTTTCTCCAATCCATCCTGACCTGGCATATTTAATTCTTTACTTCTCTCTTTTGGCAATTTTTTCAATAGCTTTTGCAGCTTTCTCCTCGGAAAGTTTCTCCAAATCACGCCACCTTGCCAGTTGCCATATTTCTACTCTCTCGCCCAATCCCACAAAGATAAGATCATTCTCGAAAGAGGCGTAATCAATCAGGCTTTCGGGAAGAACAAATCTTCCCTGGCCGTCAAGACTGACTTCAAATGCCGATGCCAAAATAAACCTGTCAATATCTCTTACGGGTGAGATTATTAGTTCCGTGTTACCGATAAGACGAGTGATTAGTTTCTGCCAATTTACTATTGAGACCAATACCAGGCAACTTTCGTACCACTTGGCAACGACCATCTCAACACCTAATTCTTCTCTAATTTTTTTTGGTACGGCGACTCTATTTCCTTCTGTTAATTTGCTTATGTACTGCCCTATTAACATCTAAATATTGGGCAGTATCTAAAATGTTATATATTTCACCAGTAATCACCAATCTTTACCATTTTGATATGTTTTCACGACGGTGTCAAGGCCAAAATTACCCGAAACTTGAAGCTCGCTTGAATCTGTGTAAAAACGGTAAGTTATTGAGTAGCACCGAAGAAAATTCCTATATCAGAAGCTTTATTCTCCGTAAGCCTTTGCCATTTATCACCATCCCACCAGTAAACATTATCAAATCCTAAGTCAACAACTCCCGAAACTTTTTTGGGAGAAGAAGAAAAAATTCCATAGGGGCCTGTCTCAATATCGGTAGACGTTTCTCCAAGATATCCAATCGTATTCATTGTTACAAAAAACTCCTCTGATTCTTCGGGAAGCTCGTAATTAAACACTTTATCAATCGAGGTTAAAAGATCGGTGGAAGATTGAAAGTGAAACTCGCTTACGAATTTTGCCAGTAGTTTTCCTTCGGAATTTCTAAATTTTAGACCGATTGTTCCTTCTTCCACTCCCTCGTCATATCTAAATTTACCTGAAGACTCGCTTCCCAATAGAAGTTCTGCTTCAAAACTATCTTCCCCTTCCAAATCTACACTTCCCGGAACTCCCTGAAGTACACCGTCTTTAGTCTTATATAAAAGTTCATAGTCAAGGTTTTTTGCATCGATCACTATCTTTTCAATCTTGAGATTTAAATAGTGCCCGTCAGTCGTGGGTGTAAGAGAAACAACCGGCCTTTCCGGCAGGGCAACGTCCAAAAGTGCAATCTCTTCTTCAGGTTCTTCAGATTCTCCTTGTCTTTTTCCCTTAACGAACAAAAAGGCACCAACAACGACCAAAATTCCTACACCCAGTAATATTATTGGCAGTAAACGTTTCATTCTTTCAATCTATTTTGGAAGTATTCCACTAACTTGTCAACCGACACTCTCTCCTGTTTTGCCGTATCCCGATCTCTCACCGTCACTGAATCATCTTCCAGCGTTTGAAAATCAATTGTCACACACCACGGAGTTCCTATTTCGTCTTGCGCGAAGTAACGCTTCCCTATATTTCCGCGTTCATCCCAAGTCGAGCTTAGCGAGAGTCTGAGCTTGTCGAAAACCTTTCGTGCCTTCTCAACAAGTTGTGTCTTATTCGCAAGAAGCGGGAAAACTGCAATTTTATAAGGCGACAACTGGGACTTAATTTTAATAACAACTCTTTTTTTCTCACTATCTTCCTCGTAACCATTAAAAAGAACGGCCAAAAGTGGCCTGTCCATACCAAAAGTGGGTTCTATAACATGCGGAATAAACTTTTTGCCAGTATCTGGATCCGTATATCGTAAATCCACCCCCGACTTTTCCATGTGGTTTTTAATGTCAAAATCAGTTCTATATGCAATTGCAAACATCTCTTTGAATCCCCAAGGGTACTCAAAGTCCAAGTCTTCGGTTTTTTTTGAGTAATGAGCACGTTCTTTGTCCGTATGTTCCCTCCACCTTAACTTCTTCTCATCAAGACCAAGTATTTTTGTCGCAAAATTCCATATCTCACCTTTCCAGAAGTTGTAAACGTCTTCCCATTTTTTTGTCTCGGGATCAAAAAAGTATTCAAATTCGCTCAAATTAAACTGCAAAGTTCTAAAGGTAAGTTTCCCTTTCGTAATCTCGTTTCTGAAAGCTGCACCTGACTGGGCTAAACCAAATGGGAGTCTGGGTGACATAGAATCCAATACATTCTTAAAATTAACAAACATTCCCTGGGCAATTTCACCACGTAAATATGCCAAAGATTTCTCTCCCGGAATAATTCCAATATGAGTTTCAAATAAATTATTAAACATCCGAGGTTTTGTCCAATTGAATTTCCCACAATTCGGGCAAGATATTTTTTCTTCGTTAATAATTTTTTCAATTTCTTCGTTCGTAAAACCTTCAACTGATTTCTTTTCACCTTTTCCCTCGTAATATTCCTCCACCAGATAATCCCCCCTTGCTCTATATTGACAGCTCCTGCAATCAATCATTACTTCGGCAAAATGAGCAACATGGCCTGAAGCTTCCCAAACTTTCGGACTCATCAAGATATTGGTATCAAGACCGTAGATATCTCCTCTGGTCGTCACAAAATAATTCCACCAGAGGTTTTTTATATTTCTCAGAAGCTCAACACCAAGAGGTCCATAATCGTAAGTATTCGCCAATCCGCCATAAATTTCACTTCCGGGATAAATAAACCCCCGCCTCTTAGCTAAAGCCGTAATTTTCTCCATCATATCCATACTTCAGATTTTATCTCAATATACAAAAGAATCCAAGAAGATAAACAATTGTACTTATTGATTTAGAAGCTATCATTTGTTTTAATGAGTTATGCCAAAGCAAATTCTTACAGAAAAGGATCTAGATTTAATAGAGGAGCGTTTGAAAGACACCTTTGTTACAAAAGAGGAATTTACGGAGTACAAGAGTGAGTATTTTGATAAACTAGACAAAATCGTTAAATTATGGGACTAACAGAAAATCCACAATATATTGAAGGACAAGAGGTTATAGTAAACTTGAAATCAAATATTGATCCAGCTTGGCTCAAGGCCACAGTTACAGATAGTTCTCCCCGAAGAAGTCGAGTTGGAAGATTGATAGATAAAGCGTTTGGTTTGAAACCGGTTACAGTAACTATAGACCAAAACGCTGAAGAATTGCCGGGCGCAGAAGTTACGATATACAGTAGTGGAAATAAAGGTATAATCCAGCCAAGATCCTAGAGTTATCCTTAAAAACTCACCTTCACACTTTGTAAGGATGTTCTTTGTAGGGGGTAGTAGCACTCTTATTCTCCGCTATCTAACTCGAGAGTTTTAATATCTGGAAGTTTGTTATCCATGACTCCCTGCAATTCACCAAACATTCTCGAAGTATTAAGTTGCATCCTTTTAAGTTCCGTTTCTCGTTTTTTCCAAATCCTCTCCATTGATCTTCTTTCCGTCAGTAAATCCTCCTCCATTGCTTTAACCCCGTCCGCAAAGGCTTCAAAGCGGTGTCTGAAAGCATCACTTTGGATATATTCGTAAAGCATTTCTAATTTCTCGTCCTTATTTACGGATGCTGATTTTGCCTGAGCAATAAGCATTAAATTACGTCTTAACACGCTGGCAATAGACAAACAATATGTTATAGACGTAACAATTACTCCTTCAATTACCTTAAAATTATCGATTTCAGCGGGCGGGTTTTCGCAGACCAGAACAATCATAGTTGCATCATTTTTCCGCCCGTCCTCTTTCAATTTCGGAATCCATGACTTTGTCCATTTTGCCCTTTTAGTTTCCCATAAAATTACGCCAGCCAATTTTCCATTTTGATTTCTGACATTTTGCAAAATATCGGCTCCTTGTACACCTTTCCCGATCGGAGTTATTTCATCGTAAACAAACGCGTTTTTCAGTTTTTCCTCCAAGTCAAGTTCAAGCACTTCACCCTGGAGTTGCTGAGATTTTTGTGTTCCTTTGGCTTTAGCTTCTTCCAGAGCTCTCTGCATATCATCGTTTTTCTTCTTTAGTTCGGCAATTTCGAGAGAAACTGCTTCGCGTTCTTGTTTGGAAGCCTCTTTTCTAATTTTTTCTTCGTCCTCTGCAAGTTTTCTCTTCATATCCAATTCTCTTTCCTCATCCCGTCTTCGTAGCATCCTCATTTGATCGTTCATTTGTTCCAATTCCTTTAATAATTTATTGTTTCTTATAACCTCTTCTTCTTTTTCTTTTTCCAAACGCCCAATTTGAAGATCAAAATCTTTTCTTAGTTTTTCGAAAGCCTCGTCTTCAGCTTTTTTTGAAACCTCTAGCAATTCCTTTTGATGCTGCACTTTTAAAGACTCAAGAACCTGCTCTTCTATCTGATGAGTCAAAGCTTCGGAAATCTCAATTTGCTCGCCGCAATGCGGACATTTAAAGGTTGTTGTCATACTTCAGTGATTTTACCATCAATTTCATTTCTAGGTTAGGAGTTTCTTACCAACACGAATGGTCGATATGTCTCGCTCGGCAATCTCAGCTAAAATTCTGTCTGAATCAGTCATAATTTTTCCCTTCGGCCAAAAGCCCAAAAGCACCAAACAATCGTAGACAAAATCGCTTCTTAATTTCTTCAAGGATACTCCTTGTAGGAACTGAAGTTTTCCCATATACAAAAGAATAAGCTCATAAAGAGGTTCGTTTTTTTCTTCATCATGAGTAACTCTTCCCGTAGCTTCCATAAAAAAATATGCAACTGTTACTTTTTTGAGGCTTTTTCGAATTTCGGAAAAATTCTGAATTATCTCGGCCTCTGTTATCAAATCCATTCCCTTCCCCCGAGATACTTGGAATTTAAGTCTGCTAAAAACTTCTATGTGTCCTCTTTTACGACTTTTTGGTCTTCTTACGCCTTTTGCCAAAAGTCTAAGTTTTCCAAAATGTTTGCTGTAGATAACAACAATCCTGTCTGCCTCACCGTAATTTTTTCTGGCAAGAACAATTCCCTCTGAAGAATAATTTCGGGGTTTCATCTAAATAGTGAACTTTAGTTCCTTGTCTACCCTTAAGAAAAATTCCTCCTTGTGTTTTTTAAGACTGACAGAATATAAAGGAGTATCACTGCCGGGCTGTTTTTGAATAAATAATTTATACTCCTTACTTGTCTTGAAAGGCAACTTATACTTGAGTGTTACTTTCGCAATTCCCTCGGGTCTTAATTTGAAAAAGCCTGCAAAAACCGTTTTACCCAATTCTTCATATGGATCTACCTTCTCTTCAACGCCCGCAAAGTCTATGAGTTCGCTTCCTTTCGGAACATAAATCCTTACCCAGTTCGGAAGAACAGAATTGAGCCAGCCGTCGTGTTTTTCGGGATTTTTGTAAGTAATTATGACGGTTTTTACAATACTACCGTCTTTCCCAACTTCCATTTCTTGTGAAATTTCTTCTTTAATATAAAGGTTTGATTTTCTGCCTCCAAGGTTTGCATTATTTATGTGAAGATAATCACCTTCATAGTCTTTAAGGGTTCCGGCAATTCCAAAAGCATCAAGCGCCTCCTGGGCTTTAGCATTCGAAGCATAAAAAAGGACGTGTTTTTCAATAAATGACTTAAAAACAGCTTCAAAAAGGGGAGCCAACTTTTCTTTGGGTTGCCCCAAAGCATTGGCCAAAATTGAATTCATCAATGGACCGATTATCTTTTTCCTATTGTCATAATTAGGAGGCGCATAGACAATTTTACCGGGCTCGTTTTCACTCCAGACAATGGGACCTTCTATATCCGCAAAGCTTTCAAGCTCATAAATTACCTGCGGGCATTTACAGTCAGGAACTTCTTTTGTTGAGTATTCACCAAAACCGGAAACGCCAATTGGTCCAATTACATCAAGGATGTTAACCAAAACCTGAGTATCAACGGCAATTATTCCGTCTATATTTTTGATGCCGACACTCTCCACCTCTTTGCCGAAAAGTTTCATCGCCTCGCCAAAATCAGGCGACCAGTTCATGTCTCTGAGACGTAAATTTGTTGATAAAAGGTATGGCCCCTTAATATATTTGATGAGGGGACCGGGAGCCTCAACTTTGGGCTTATATTTATTATCCAAATTATAAATATCATCCGATAATACGGGTTCGAACCTGCCTTTATTGACTTTGGCAATAGAGTAAGCCGTTATAAATCCGCCAGTGGGTCTAAGCTCCTTGTCGTTCTGAAAAATCACCAAGTATCTTTTTTCATCCTTGATTCCTAAAAGATCCGGGGCAACCTCCATTAAAGGCTTAGAGTTTGCGACCAACTCGCTGGCTACGTCAACCAGGTCTTTTCCTTCCTTAAGTTTTTCTCTTACCGCAAAACCAAAAGCATTTTCGGGATAGCGCTCCGCATCAATCAAATCTACTTCTTTTTTTATCAACTCTGCCTTTTCGGAAAGTAAATCAATCTTTGGAATAAGATCAGGAATCGTCTTTATGACAAAATCAATTCTATCCTGAGTTGTCTCTTCGGGACTACCGGACTGCTTTACATCGGAAGAAAAGCCAATTATGTCAGCATACGGCTCAATGGTTTCAATAACAACGTCGGCTGCTTCAAATCCATATTTGCTGCTTCAAATCCATATTTAGCAGCAGAAATAGCATTTTGCCCATCTCTTACATATGACCCCAAAAAAGGAACTATTCCAAGCCAAGAAATCCCTTTATAAGTTGAATCAAGATCTCTTAAAGATGTTTGTGAAGTTTTAAGTTCTTTTTTAATCTTTTCCAAATCCTGCTGGCTAACTGCCTGTTTTACATTCTCCAAGGATTTCCTAAAAGCCTGTGCTTTTGTATATACCCTAAAAGTTAAGAAACCCAAAAGGCTTACAATAATAATTAAAGCCAAAAGTAAAAGACCCACAAACTTAACCCATTTGCCTTTTGGAAAATTTATCGAAAAACGTCTCATCCTTTTAATCGCCACGTCGAACTCTTTCTCGGAATGTTCGGATAGAGAAATTTTAGGAATTAAAATGGATCCACTATCTTCTGTATTAAAATTTTCAGACATACTAAATATATTACACTAAACGGCCCCTTTTCCTGAAATCATTGCCCAAGGAGTTTTAAGAAGAATCAGTATATCAAATAAAATTGACTTTTTCCTCGCATAATAGGCATCCATTTCAATTCTTTTGTCAAAATTCACCTCACTTCGACCCGAAACCTGCCAGTAACCGGTTACGCCGGGTTTAACAGTATGCACTTCCTTCACATACTTTTCGGTGCCCTGATACTTTTGCTGCTGTTCTTTTAGTTCATCAGGCAAATATGGTCTCGGACCTACTATGCTCATTTCTCCTTTTAATACATTCACCAGTTGCGGTGTCTCATCAATAGAAAACTTGCGGATAATTTTACCCAACTTTGTAACTCTGGTGTCTTTAAAAGACTTATAACTTCCGCTTGTCCTTTTTTCGATATATACGCTTCTAAACCTGGGATCTGTTTTCTCAAGCACGTCTGCGTTAACCATCATGGAACGGAATTTGTAGAGCCTAAATATTTTTCCATTCTTACCTACGCGCTTCATATGCAAATTCTCTTTTTCGACCAAAATCGGTCCGGGTGAGGTTATTGCAATAAGAACTGCGGTTATTAACATTACAGGAGAAAAAAATATAAGAAGGAATATTGAACCAGCAATATCGATCGTTCTTTTTATGGTATCGTAATACATACCCGGGCAGGATTATAACTTATTTACACCTTCTTTTACAAAAAGAAAGTATTGTAAAGAAAAATTTATTTTACAAACTCAGGATTTTCACCCTCTAAAATCTTAAACATTTCTTTGACTTTTTGTGTCTCGTCGATATCGCAAATCAAAAGCACATCGTCCGTATCGATAACGGCTATATTTTTAAGTCCAATTAGTGCAATTAGCTTTCTATTACCCCCAAGAATTAAGTTTTTGTGAGAATCAATAAACTTTGTTTTAATGTCTCCTTCGACAACATCTACTTCCCCCTTCTCAACCATAGCATCATAAAAAAGCTGCCATGTTCCGGCATCCTCCCACCCAGTTTCAACAGGGATAGTAACTCTCAAGTCTTGAGGTAATTTTTCATATAATCCAAATTCCACAGATATCTTTTCAAGTTTTTTGTATTCTCTTCTTAGAACTGCATCTTGGGATTTCGTTCCCCAAGCCGTCATAATTTTCATAAGGCCAGAATATTCTTTCGGTCTGTATTCTTTGTAATAGGAAAGCATCAAATCAGATCTCCATGCACCATAACCCGTGTGAATGAGATAATCACCGGAATTCAAGTACTTTTTGGCCGTTGGTTCATCGGGCTTTTCCACGTGTCTTTTAATTTCATAAATCGGATATTTACCTTGTTTGTCAATTTTTTTACCTAATTGGAGCCAACCGTTATGCACCGAGGGAAACGTAGGCTTCTCGTTTATCGAAGTTGGTTTACCAGTTTTTAGTGTATACTCCCCAGCAGCTTTTACTGCCTTTATAAATTCATTGTTATCAGTAATAAAATGATCAGACCAAGAAAAAAACATTACTTCCCCGGGCGATTTTTTTTCAATAACTACCGAAACTAATCCGATAGCACCTAATAAATCTCTTCTCTCTGGTTCAACAATTATATTTTCCTTAGGAATTTCAGGTGTTTGTTCTCTTACAAAATGAACATAAGCTTCTTCGGTAGAAACGTATATATCTTCAGGGTTAAACCCGTTTTTAAAACGTGCTACTGTTCGTTCATAAAAAGATCTGCCTCTAACTATTTTACTAAACTGTTTTGGACGTGTCTTACGACTTACCGGCCACATCCTTGTGCCATATCCACCGCAAAATATTACTATCTTCATATATTCATATTAGTTATATATCAGTGCGAAAAGTGTAGCAGATATTATTATAACTAACCACTTACATATTTTTCAACAAGTTTTGCAAACTCCTTCTTAAATCGTTCCTTCGAAAACTTTTTTGCATTTTTAATACATTCTCTACTCATTTCACTACGTTGATTCGAATCATCGTAGTGTTTAACCGCTTTGATTAAAGACTCCTTTGTCTGCTCCTTAAAAAATATTCCTGTCGCGAAGCGTCCTGAGCCCACCGAAGGATCTATCACCGTATCTAACGCTCCACCTTTTTTGTAAGCGATAACTGGAGCTCCTACCGCTTGGGCTTCAACCGCAACTATTCCGAAATCTTCTTCTCTAAAAGTAATGTTATTCTTGGACATAGACTTCAGCTTATTTTCCTCGCTTCCTGTTCCAACAACTACTAAAGAATAACCAAGTTCATTAAAAGCCTCGATCGCCAAATCAACCTTCTTGTATGGAACCAGTCTCGAAACAATCAAAAAATAGTCCTTATCTTCAATTTGGAATTTACTTGCCCGCCGAAGCCTTGGCGAAGGAGGGGAATTTGGAATTTGGAATTTTTCGATCTCAACCGGAGGGAAAATAACCTCAGACTCTCTTTCATAATATTTCCTGACTCTATCTTTAACGGCAGTTGAGATCGAAATTATTATATCCGGTCTTTGAGCTGCAATCCTATCCCAATACCTTAGATAACTAACAACGGGTTTTGAGATGGTTTTCAGGGTCGTACCCTTAAAATACTCATCACGGTGGCTCCAGAGATATCGGGTGGGGGTTAGACAGTAACAGACATGCTTTGCCGGCGGTCTTGTAATAACTCCCTTTGCTGCCTCGCTAGTTACGGAAATTACAAGGTCGTACCCTGTAAAATCTAGAGTCTCAAACGCGATAGGCATCATTGCCGCAAGCCATTCGTGTCTCGAATTTGCGCCAGGAATTTTCTGCAAAAAAGAGGGGATTACTCTAGGAAAAACTTTCGCCCAGGGAGCACGCTTTTCATCATAGACCGAGGTATAAAGAGGAGCATCAGGAAACATTTCGTGCAAGGCTAGAAGTACTCTTTCCGCCCCTCCCCACTTATTCACCCGGTCATAAACCAGTGCAACTTTCATTAAGGTGATTGTAACAGAATTAGATTACGCAAATCTAAATTTGTTGAAGTTTATTTAGGAAGTCACAAAAGCTTTCGTTTCTAACCCCTTAATTCTTTTTCCGTGATTGTCAATTCTATTTCCATACCTTTCAAGTCTACCGTCAATTTTCTCCAGCTTCATTTCAACATTATCTAACCTTTTATCGAGTCCTCCCGATTCTCCCTCTAATCTCTTAATATCCTGTTTGGTAACCATCTTTGCATCCATATCCTCAAGTACGGGAATAACTACTTCGTGAAATGCATCTGTAAAGAATTTATATTGTTCTTCTTTCTGCTTATTGCTCATTAATAAGATAATAAAATTGTTTGTATTCTAAATCAATGACCAGTTCCTAGTTTTCTTACAATCCCCTTTCCCTGCCCCACACCCTCCGCGGTGCTGGGGTCCGCATCAACTTCGACCAAATCCCCATATTCACAGGTTCCGTTACAAGTATAATACCAAGATTTAAAACTCAAAATGTCTCTTTCTTAAAAGATAAATTATTGGAATCCCGATAACCAGCAATACAACTGTAAAAATAATATTTTTAGTATCGAATACACTACGGATAAAATAAAAAGTAGGCACCCCTATAGCAATATGAGAAAGAGCGGCCCCAATTAAAAAATTTCTAAATGTTATACGCAAAAAACCTGCACTATAATATACGCCTTCTAGTAACGACATACCCAAAAATAGGCGATATAGAAAAACAGTTTCAATCTCTTTATTCTCCTTCACTTTAACCTTCTGGATTTTTCTCACAACACTTTCATCAAACAATTTATTTAAAATCCATAAACCATATTTTCTGCCAAGATGGTAATCGATCACTCCGGCAATTAGACTACCTGAAAAATCGACAAAATATGCTGCTTCCCATCCTATTAAAGGAATCGAACCAAGCGTCACAAGACCTCCAGTCAAGGGTGGCCAGACGGTTGCAACTATCTTCCAAACAAGCAAGTAAACAATAAAGCTTAGTCTGTTGGTTTCGACCCAACTTGAAAGACGATGAAAATAAGAAGTTTTAATGAAAAATGCGTATCCAATAATAAAAATGACAGTTATCAAGATAATAAGAAAAGTATTACCTAATTTCATCTTTTTCATACAGTATGAGCTGGTAAAAGTAACAGGTACGAAACTAAACCACCCGTCGGGTGGATTATATTGACACCCGTTACTTCTTTTCTAAAATCTGCTTGTAAATTTCTAGAGTTTCTTTAGCCATTTCTTGCCAGGAATATTTTTTAATAAAGTCTTTTGCTCTACTTATCATCTGCGTTTTTTCTTCTCCAGAGATTTTCATGACCTTTTTCATAGCTTCAACCAGAGAGTTTACATCATTTGGGTTAAAATACAGAACATTTTCTTCATATATTTCCTTAAATACGGGAATGTCAGATGCTATAACCAATGATCCGGAAGCTATCGCTTCCAAACCCTGCAGGCCGAAGCCTTCAGATAAAGAAGGATAAACAAAAGCTATTGAACTTTTGTACAGAACCGAAAGCTCTTCATCCGAAGCATAGCCTAATGTTTTTACATACTTCTCGGCATTTTCTTGTCTAACTAAATTTTGTAATCTTTCTTTAAATACGTCTTTTGAACCGGCGATGGCTAACTTAATATTCAAGTCTTTTTCTGCATTCAATTTTTTAATTGCTTTTACAACTATTCCAAGATTCTTGTGAGGATATGCATTTCCTACATACAAGAAATATTTTGCGGTTTGCAGATTCCACCGTCCGAGGAGCCCCTCCGGGTCACCTCGGAGGTGATTTTCGAACTTGCCAAAATCTACTCCCTCATAGGTTACAAAAATATTATTTTTATCGATGTTATAGTACTCGGAAACATCATTTTTAACTGTATCTGACGGGGTTATTATTGCGACCGCGGATTTTATACCAATTCTCGAGGCCAGTAGAAATGGAAGCCTTTTAAGATAGTAAACAGGCAAGGGAAGCGTTGTTGCACTAATTCCTTGTCGCTGCATAGTTAAGTCGTGAACAGTGATAACATGCATACCTCGATATAAAATCGGAAAATTAATGTGAGGAAAATGAACCAAATCAGGTCTCTCTTTTTTTATTATTCCTGGAATTTTAAACTGTTCCTCAAAAGTATAATGCCTAAAATTTGCCAGTACTTTTTTCCAATTTGAGGGTAAGTTTAATTGATCGAAGTACTTTTTTCTGAGAAGAACCACAAACTGTTCTTTATTTCCTAATTTTTTTAATCCTTCAATTAAATTAATAATGTATCTTCCAATCCCAGAGTGTTCCAATCCATACATTCTTGCATCAATCAATAATTTCATAAGTTAAATTGACGATTTCGAAACTCTAAAACTTTCCAGTAAACTAATTCCCAGATAAACCATCCAGTTAACATAGAAGGGGTAATTTTGAGCAAGATGTTTTTTATAAAACAAACGCATTACTTGCGTACTCGAAAGAGCCGCTTTCTTTTTTACAAATTTTGCAGGTTTTAATACCCCTGTTTTTCTAAGTCCGGATGCAGATCCTTTAAAATGTGTGATTTTGACATCCGGAATGTAAATAATCTTCCACTTCCTTTCCTTTAACTTGTAGCAAAAGTCTATATCCTCACCATTCCAAAAATAATCCTCATCAAACCATCCCACCTGCCTACCGGCTTTTGTCCTAATCATAGCGAAGGCACCTGTTAAAGCGTCGACTTCGTGAATACTATTTAAATCTTTATAGGTAGCGGTATATCCGCTAAAAAACTTAGAGCCAGGGAATATATTTGACAATCCTGAAAAATAACACAAAGCATTCCAAGGTGTTGGAAATCCACGATGACAAGAATAATCAAGTTTACCGTTTGGTAACTCCACCCGACACGTCGCGGCCCCGACATCAGCGTTATCTTCCATATAGTTTAGTACTCTTCTGATTGTATTCGGATAAACTATTGTATCTGGATTTAAAAGAAGTACAAATTCACTTTTGACTGCCTTTAAAGCCCTGTTGTTACCTGCAGCAAAACCAATATTTTTACCGATTCTAATAATCTTTTTAATCCACGGAAACTCTTTCTCCACCATTTCAGGAGAGCTGTCAGTTGAACCATTATCGGGAACTATTACATCAAAATCGGCCTCTGTTTTCACTTTCTTTAATGAAAGTAGGCAATCCCGTAATAAATCTTTAGTGTTATAGCTTAAAATTACAATTGAAAGCTTCGGTTTCATTTTCTTTTTGCTAACTCTCTGTAAACAGGATCGTGAAGTTTAACTATAGATTCCCAATCAAAATTCTTCTGAACATGTTTACGACCAGCTTCTCCAATGATTTCAGACAACCTTTCGTCTTTCAAAAGCATTATTGTGCGCTCTGCAATTTCCTCAGGGGTGTCGGCAATTAATACATTTACTTTATCCGTCAACTTTAAACCTGCCACCCCAACGCTCGTCGATATTACAGGAAGCCCTGCTGCCATAGCTTCGAGAATTTTTAACCTTGTACCCCCGGCTCCTTTTATTGGTGCCACCATAACGCTTGCGCGCCTATATGCATCTCTTGCATCAGGAATGTTTTCAGTTACTTCAATATCCTCATTTTTAGAAAGATTCTTTAACCAATACGGCATTTTTCTCCCAACAATCCAAACTTTAGCATTAGGATTAACCTTTTTTATTCTGGGCCAAACCTCCTCAATCAATATCTTTGTAGCCTCCTGATTCTGTAACCACTCAAAATTAGTCACGCCATATAAAATCCTGGGAGGTAACCTCTTTTCCCTTCTTTTCTCCGTAAAAAAATGGCAGTCGACTCCGTTTGGGATAATCCCAACTTCTTTTTTGGGAACAAGAGCCAGCATGGCGTCTCTATCTTCTTCCGATACAGCAAATAGTCTATCTGCTTTACTCCAATAATATTTCTCCCAAAACTTAACTTTTAAAACGTCCTGCATAAAAAATGGCCGCAAAAAAAACGGGATTTCATTTACAACATGATGCTTATAAACATCATGCCAAATAGTCTGCTCAACTAAGATAGTCGGAACATTAGTCTTACCCAAATGCGGCATTACATAGAAAGTTTCAGCATGGATTAAATCATATTTTTCTTTTAAGAGTTCTTTCTTTATTGCCCTTCTTTCCTCGAGTGACGAATTCCTAACTACAAGAAGCGGGAAAGGACCAAAAACCGATAGCAGGATATTACGCACTGTCCAAGGTTTTTTAGGTCTATAAAATACTTCAACCTTTTTGCAATATTTCTTGAGTTCCGGTATAAACTGCCTTTCGCTTTCATCTTTAATTAAAGAAAAAAGAGTAATATCATGCTTTTTAGCTAAATACTTAATAATGTTATACCAACGAGTTTGTCCGCCGCTCATGGTTATTGTAGGTAAATATGGCACCAACATTAATATTTTCATAATTTCACTATCACATACTGACTAGTTCTCTCTACTACCTCAAATTTTTCCATAAACTCCTTAGTCTGAGGATGGTCCAAGTTTACAGATACATAATACTGGACACCTCTTTCAATAAGCTCATTAATCGGCCTGTCTACAACCGGCCAGCCTTTACGTCTTGTTTGATATAAAAAAGCAGTATCGCCGTTATAAGCCGCAATAATTACCGCGTCCTTCGGAGTTAACCTGTCAACTGCTTTCCCAGCAGCGATAATCTCCGGGTGATTTATTTTATAAAATTCCTTAACTTGAAAAGACCCAACAAGAAAAAACATAAGAAGCGAAAATATCAAGATTCCTCTTACTGCCATTTTATTAAAAACTTTCAAATTCCACATCTCAATAACGCCTACTCCAAGAAATAATGAAGTTGCCGGAATTAAAAGTGTTTGGTAATAATCATGTCTTACATTTGCCGTGGCAATCACACCCATATAAAGAAGCATTCCAACAAGTAGAAAATAAAAAAAAGCTCTTGTTTTCTTATATGCCATTACTCCGAATGCGAGGGGAATAAGTCCCCAATATCCCAAGATCAACTTTGTAATTCTTTCTCCAAATAACCAATACCAAAAAGCGGGCTTAAATCTAATTCCATCCCCGTTAAGCGTCCATTGCCAAAAGGGGATGCCTTCTGGAAAGTTTTGCATCCAAATTCGCCAGAGTATGAATGGCAACGTTGCGACAAGTCCTGCGGCGAGTAGTTTTTTTTGTGCAAAGATTTTCTTTATCCCATATTTTTGCCAAGCCAAATAAAAAATAGGGGGTGTATAAAAAAAGGCGTAAGGTTTTATTAGAAGTGCTAGAGCCATAAAAACTACTGTACCAAGAAGATACAAAGTTTCATCATTCTCACTAAATTTTATGAATGTCCATAGGGCCAAAAGTGCAAAAGCAACCATTATCGGCTCCGGCAAAATAACACGCGTGAAGTAAATATTAAAAGGTATAAAAAGAAAGAAAAAAGCCGAAAATAGTCCTCCCCATCTTGAAATAAACTTTCTTCCTATCAAATAAATAATATATGCCGAGACAAGGGCTGAAAAGACGGATACAAGCCTTCCCCAAACCTCAAGTGAAAATACCGGAAAAATTTTAACCATTAAAAGATGAACTACATTGTAAACAGGAAACTCTACAAACCTGTAACCTTTGAGATTAAACATACCGCTTTGGGTTGTCGAATAATCGTGATATCGGGGATATAAAAGATTCAAACCTTCCTCCAGATAAACTCTGGTAACAGAAGCCGTATCCGCTTGTCTGAAAGAATGCCAGTCGGCCAAAGGGTTCGTGATTCCGTAAAGCCTTACCAAAAACCCCAATACTAAAATAAAGACTAAAACTAAGTTACCCATCCTCTCTGATGGACCTCGATCAATAATTTTGTTCAGTTTTATTAAGATCTTTTTCTTTTTGAGAACTTTTTGATAAAGAACGACAAATGAAACTACGACTAATAGAAAAAATAAAAATATATAATCGTAATATCTAATGACAAAGAGTTTTATGGCCAAACTATTCATGATTTTTATCAATAAGGGAAATCGTCATTCCGATTAATAGCCAGAAGATGATAGCAAATTTTGAGGCCTCAAAGATATCTATAAAAACTGCATTTAAGAAAAGCCCTGGTAAACTTCCGCTAATTCCTGCCACAAATGCTAACTCTAAACCTTCGAAATTCTTGGGAAATGGCCAAACTTTTAACAAAGCTGTGCAAAAATTGACGAAAATGAGTAAGAAAGCCAAAAAACCCAACAGTCCCACTTCTCCCAACAATCTTAGAAAGTCGTTATCCGTTGCTAAAGTAATCGATGAATAACCGGTTCCCAGAAGCGGATTTTTAGAAAAAGCGCGTAATGCTCGTGGCCATTCTACGTTTAGTCTGATCGAGCTTGACCTGTCTTCAAAAACGGGGACAGGAGTAGGTGTGGGAGAAGGTTTATCTTTCTTGAATAAAAATTCCTCGCTATCTTGAGCATAAACATCATCGGCTACCAAATTGTCCAAAATCTTAATTTCCAAAACTCTTTCTCTCACAACATTCCAAAGGCGTCCGTAGCGTTCTTGCAAGTTTGATGAAAAACCAATAAAGCCAATAGATATCAAGATAACAATCGGTATTGCCTTATATTTTTTTATAAGGACTAAAGAAAAAGTACTGGCTATAAGATAGGAGACCAGAGATATACGTGAGGCTGTATTGACTAAAAGCCAAAGTGAGATAAGCCAAGTGCCCGCCAAAAATACCTTTGTAAGTTTACCCTTGAGAATAAAAAGACTAGTTATCACTAACGGTAATACTAATACAAGAAAGGTCGCGAGATCGTAATGTCCTGCGAACGTTGAATTTATATGGCTTCCAGACATCCATCTTAACGCAACACCCTTAGAATATTCCTGATTTTGGGTTATTATTATCGGCCACGACAGATATCTTTGTCCAAAACCGTAAATAAAAGCAAAGAAAATAATCAAAAGAATTATTTTAAAAAAAAAGTTTAAATTTCCAGCAAGTTTTTTAATAACCGTCATACCCAAAACCAGAGGTACAAAATACTCTATACGACGAAACCAATGCAAAATTCCAATATGGGGGGTAATGGTCTGGGTTACAAATATTGCAGAAAAGAGCGAAATTACACCGACGCCCAAAAATATAATAATTGCTCTAAGAATATCGTTTTTGAAAAAGTTCTTTATTCCGGGAAAAAAGAAGATCAACCAGAAAATGAAACTCAGAATTAGTAAGAGGTCTTCTAACCTTACCGAAACAAACGTTCCGGGAATCCTAATAAAGGGGAATTTCGGATATAGAGGGACTGCAATAAGTATTCCTGCAACTAAATATTTCAAAAGCGTCTCAGGCGACTTTATAAGCTTTTGCATAAATTATTGCTGCCTCCTTTCCTTTCATTACTCCGAAAAGAACAACTCTTCCTAATGCTCCAACTTTGAGTAATATTCTTAAAATCGGATATTGCCAATTTTGTTTATGTTTTCTATAAAATATCTTGATTCCTTCATACTCTTTGATTAAAGGATATTCTTTATTACTGCTCGATCCGCCTAAATGAATAATACTCCAATTTGGAAGATACCAAATCTTCCAGCCTAGTTTTTTTATTCGATAACACAAATCAACGTCTTCCGTGTACATAAAATATCCTTCGTCAAATCCTCCGATTTTATTTAGAGCTTCAGCCCGTGCAAGTATAAACGCACCGGTTATCCAATCGACTTCTTTTGTCTTTTTAAAATGGCCTACGTTTTTGTAAAAGGGAGAACTTGAATGCATCGGGTGAAAAGGTTTTATTAGCAAGTCAAGATAAGGAATGTCATCGATAAAAAACATCCATGTTAGAACCCGCAATAGATTTGGAAAGTAACCTCCCGTACCCTGTAAACTGCCATCTTTATTTTTCAATGCACAAGTAGCAGCACCAACCTCTGGGTGCTCCTCCATCCATCGAACCATTTCACCCAGGATATTATCTTTAATCAAAGTATCTGAATTTAAAAAAAGAATATACTTACCTATCGCCTTTTTTATACCCTGATTATTCGCTTTTCCAAAACCTACGTTCGCTCTATTGAATATCGGTTTTAAATTTGTTCCCTTTTTGGCTAGTCTAAGAAGTAACTTTACGCTGCCATCGCTGGATGCGTTGTCAACAACTATGATTTCGTAATCCAAGCCTACTGTATTTTGAAAAACAGAAAAAAGACATGAGTTTAATAACTTCTTGGTATTGTAGCTTACAATAACTATTGAAAGGTCAGTCATGATTTATTAGTGCTTCGTTTCCTTCAATGACGTCCTCCCCGCCTTACCAGGCGGGGTTTCCTTCCTAAAGAGGACGACATATCAGAGTTCAATTCATCCACGGGCTCACGCCCGTGGTTTTCTTGAAATCTGTTATAAAATTCTAAGACATTTAGTCCAATAAATGTATAAAATCGGAATTATCGAAAGCGTAAGGATACCAACTAAAAGTCTATGGTAAAGACTACTTGGAAGATATCTTACTATTATTTTTTGCCTCCACTTTTTTCCTTCTATCTCTATCATATCTTTATCTTGTTTTGGCTCGAATCCATTTACAAAAAATGACTCTCTCATTGGGTGTGCGATCTCCTCTAAAAAAGTACTTCTTGCCTGATCACGAATAAGCGTTTGGGCTTCTTCCGGCGGATAATTAAGTTTATAAGTAGGAATTGGAATATTTTTAAAGGGAGACTTATTAACCTGAGAGATGTAGAAATTCATCACTTCATTTCTTGTTAAGTCTGTATAGTATCCACGACGTAATGGGGTTTCTATATCGGCCGGCTCAAA
>Ga0075723_109_pt1 | contig 144402 bp, 159 predicted proteins | sample RifGroB1_FD_67784 | JGI IMG/M metagenome (GOLD analysis project Ga0075723, IMG submission 67784) | Microgenomates (Woesebacteria) bacterium GW2011_GWB1_39_12 | reverse complement strand
CCAAAGAAAGCTTTCTGATAATACCGACAAACCCGGAGAAATAATTGAATTTGCACCTGATCTTATTCTTTCCTGGCCACCTTATCTTTCCGACAAAAACATAACCTGGCGGGAAGTAGCTCCCTGAGTGGAAAATTTGGGTTCCAAAGCGTATAATTACCTTACCTCAATTTTTTCCTATATGAGAAAACTAATAGTAATTTTTCTATTGGCATTTTTTTGGGCAGAAATCTTTTTTCCTAGGGTAATTTATGCCCAGAGGAAGGTTCTCACTCCTACGCCTACTTTGGAGGCAACCACCGAGTCAAACTCGGCAACGGCCGAGTCTGACTCGGCAACCGCTTCTGCAACCATTATCGAGAGGACTGAACCGACTGAGGTTCCCAGACCTGACTTGACGGAGAAGTCTAAAGAGACGGTTGAACCCTTAAAAAAGCTTTTAGAAGAACAGAAACTTGGCTCTGTTTTTATAAACCCAGTAAAGTATGCTATTCGGGCAGCTGTAACTGCGGGAGTTCCGCCAAACACAATTGTGCTTTTACTTCTGCTTCCCGGAGTTGCGACCTTAATCGCCGGAACTCGCCATCTTGTAGGATTAAGGGGTTTTGGTATTTTTTTACCGGCGGCATTGGCGGTTACCTTTGTTGCCACGGGTCCGATTGTAGGAATAGGTCTTTTTCTTTTGATAGTTGCTGTTTCAACGGCCTCACGGATATTTTTGAGAAGGACGAAGATAAAACTTCAGTATCTTCCCAGAATGGCTATAATTTTGCTTTTTGTTGTACTCGGAATTTTGGCGCTTCTTTTTTCAACTCCGATTATTAACAGTCGTGCCTTGGTAAACGTTTCTATTTTTCCGGTCCTGGTCCTTGTTCTTTTGGCAGAGGATTTTAGCAAGGTCCAACTTGGTAAATCTGCAAAAGTTGCAATTAACCTTACGACAGAAACTCTTATCTTAGCATTAATTTCTTATGTTCTTCTTACATTAAAATCGGTTCAGGAGTTGGCTCTTTTAAAACCTGAACTTTGGATAACTTCCATACTCGTTATAGACATTATTCTCGGAAAGTACGCAGGCTTGAGACTAATGGAGTACTTCAGATTCAGAAAGTTAATAACAAAATAATTTATGAAAATATCAGATATTCTTGGGCTAAACGCCAGATCACAACTTTATACCTATAAGTTCAATAAGCCTGGTCACAAAAAGATTGCCAATTCAAAGCTTCTAACTAAAAAATATTTGCAGCACGCGGGTGTTACTGTTCCGGCAATTTATGCAAAATATAAAAATGCCAATAAAGCCATAACCTTTGATTACTCGAAGCTTTCGGACTCTTTTGCTTTGAAACCAAGTAGAGGCTTGGGAGGAGAAGGAATTGTAGTTGTTAAAAAACGTGCCGAAGAAAATCCTTCAGACGGCGGCGCATGGATTACAACTCAAAGAACCAAAGTTACTTCCGAGGATTTGAAGTTACACATTTTGGATATTCTGGAAGGCGCGTACAGTTTGGATGGTGAACCTGATATCGCATATATAGAGGAATATGTCGGGAGGCACAAAGCCTTTCGAAAATATGCCTATAGGGGGACTCCGGATATAAGGGTAATAGTTTTTAATAAAGTTCCTGTTATGGCAATGCTCAGGCTTCCTACAAAGGAATCCTCGGGGCGTGCAAATCTTCATCAGGGAGCAATAGGAGTGGGAATTGATATGGCAACAGGAATTACAACAAGAGCCTATTGGCACGGAGATTTTATTCATTTCAAACCCGGAACTAAAAGGAAGCTTCATGGTATAAAAATTCCTCATTGGACGGCTATTTTGGAAACGGCTGTTTCCGCAGGATTGGCAGCAGGCCTTGGTTATTATGGAGCAGACGTGGTACTTCATCCGGACAAAGGCCCAATGATTTTAGAACTGAATTATCAGCCGGGTTTGTCGATCCAACTCGCCAATGCAGCGGGTCTTAAAAAAAGATTGGAACGGGTTGAGGATTTGCAAGTTAGGGATGCAGCTCACGGCGTTAAAATCGCAAAAGCGCTTTTTATATCCAATTTTTCAGATAGAGTTAAAGCCGAGGAGGGCGTAAAAATTCTCAGCGCCTTGGAGGAAGTCAAAATTAAGGGCAAGAACGGCCAGCGAGTCAGAGTAATAGCAAAGCTTGATACTGGGGCATGGAGGACCTCAATCAGTCGTGATATTGCCGATAAATTGGGACTTCTCGCTATTGAAAACGTACTTTGGAGTAAAAAATTTAAAAGTGCCTTGGGAGAGGAACAAAGACCAGTTATTAATTTGGTATTGTGGCTTTCGGGCAGGAAAATAGTTACTCCGGCATCGGTTGCCAAAAGGATGTCTTTGAAATACCCTTTGATAATCGGCAGAAAAAATCTCAAAGGATTTTTTATCGATCCGGATATTCGAGAGAAAGAGAAGGAACTTAAAAATAAAAAATGAAAGTATATTTGGTAACGACAAGGGCAAACTTGGAAGAAAATTCCCGGATAGGGGAAGAGATAAAAGCGTTGGGACATGAATTTAAACTTCTTGATCTTTTGAAGTTTGAATATGCTATAAGGAACGGCAAATTATTTATTGAACCTACGGATGATTTACCTGACGTGCTTATTTTGCGGGGAATTTTCAATAATATCAAAGGCATTTCTTCTCATATTGTCGGTTTGAGAGAAAAAGGCGTAAAGGTTTTTGACAACAATTTATTAGTCCATAAATATTCTATCAATAAAATTTCTGATCTCATAAAATTGGCAGATGCAGGCGTACCCGTACCAGATTCGTATCATCTTCACGATTTTGATAAGTTCGCGGAAGCTGCCCAAGAAATCGGATATCCCGTCGTTGTTAAATTGACAAGAACAGGTAAAGGCGCAGGAGTTTATAAATTTGATAATGAAGAGGAGCTTGGTGAATTTATTTCAAGGATAAAGGAAAATGGCGGCGAGGCTAAAAGTTACCTTTTACAACAATTCATTGACTATAAATATGATCTTAGAGTCTTAATTATCGGAGATAAAATATACTCTATGAGAAGAATCCCCGGCGAGGGAGAATTCAGAGCCAATTTTTCTCTAGGCGGAAGCGTTGAGAAATTTGACCTTGATCAAGAAGACGAAAAGCTTGCCAAGGCGGCTTTAGACGCAGTGGACATAAGCGTGGGCGGGGTAGATTTGCTTATTAGTAAAGACAGTAAGAGATATATTTTGGAAGTAAATCATACGGCGGGGATGATCGGAATGGAGGCCGCAACCGGAGAAAATATCACAAAAGTATTTGTCGAATATGCTATAAAAAATGCAATATAAAAAATGGTTATATGGCTAAATAGCTGAATTGTTAAAAAAGCATTAAAACCATATAACTATTTGACTATTTAACCATGAGAATTCTAATCGTCGGTCTTGTTAGAAATCCTCAACTTAAAAGAATTAAAGAGGAAGGCAAGAAGCGTGGTCATACCGTTGAAGGATGTTATACGTCAGAGCTTACAATCTATTCAACGCCCGATATTTTCAAACCCACCCTTCGCGGTAAAGAACTTAAATACGATCTTATCTACCTTTGGGCGGTGGGGAAAAGACGCTGGGAGTGGTATACGGCCGTCAATTTTTTAAATAGGCAGATGCGTACGATAATTGTTAATAAAAAGGTAATTGATTCTTCTTACAATTATTACTTAACCCCAGCCTCCGATTATTTGAAACAAACAGAAAATCTGCTTCCTTTCCCAAAATCTGCACTGGTTTTTGACTCAAAGTCGGTAAGGTCGGTAATAGATAATTTTGAATTTCCTTTAATTGTTAAAATTTCAGAAGGAAGACAGGGAAGGGGTGTTTTCAAGGTAGATTCTCCGGAGGAAGTAGAGAAAGTGATCGAGGAAAATAAACAAAAATCACCCTCGTTTGTTATTCGTGAATTTATTCCAAACGACGGCGATATCAGAGTTTTTACCGTTGGGTATAAAGCAATCGGAGCCATGAAGCGAGTTCCGACGAAGAAAGATGAATTCAGAAGTAATATTAGCCTTGGTGGGAGAGGCGAGAAATTTGATCTAGAAAAGTATCCTGAAATAAGAAATATTGCCGAGAAACTGAGTGAAATTACCGCAACAGAGATAGCAGGAGTAGACATAATGGTGAATAAAAATACGGGTAAACCGTATATTTTGGAGATTAACCCGGGTCCCCAGTTTACGGGATTCGAAAAGTATACCGGGATTAATGCTGCAGAAGAGATTATAAAATATTTCGAAACTCTATATGAGCGAAACATCAAAAATTAAGGAAAGATATCTTGCCTCTTATAAAAAATTTGGTGTTGGTCCTAAAGCTCTGAGGTTTAGATCAAGGGTTGCCCAAGAAGTTCGCTTCCTAAATCTAGTTGCAGACGTTGATATTGAAGGGAAAAGCGTTCTTGATATCGGATGCGGTTTTGGGGATATTATTCCCTTTATTTCTGCAAAAGCGAAACATTTTGAATATACAGGAATAGATTTGGTTTCTGAATTTATAGAAATAGCTCGCAAAAAACATCCCGAACACGAGTTTATTATTGGAGATTATTTTGGCAAACCTCTGCAAGAAAAGTTTGACATAGTTCTTACTTCGGGAACTCTAAATTCAAATGTTGAATATCCTATGGACTGCAGGGAAAAGGCAATAAAAATTATGTTCGATCATGCGAAAGAGGCGGTTGTATTTAATATGGCAGGAGGCTATCCGCAGCCTACAAATAAAGAAAAATACAAAGTATGGTATGCAAACTCTTTAGAAATTTTAAAATTCTGCTTGAGTTTATCCCCAAAAGTTATTTTTCGCCACCACTACCGTATGAAAGACTTCACACTGATAATATTTAAGTGAATTATTTTAATTCTACTGTGGTTTACCACGTAGACTGAAATTTATTTCAGCTCTACCGTGGCGCCGGCTGCTTTGAGTTTGTCTGCAGCGGATTTAACGTCTTCAGCTTTAGCGTCTTTTAGAATTTCTGCAGGAACCTGTTCTGTCATATCTTTTGCCTCTTTTAGTCCCAAATTTTGGTTGATTTCTCTCAAAGCCTTAATTACGGCTATTTTATTTCCTCCAGCATTAGTCATTGTTACGGTTTGGGTTCCGCCGGAAGCAGATTGAGCTTCGCTTGTGCCTTCTGCGGATTGCCCTGCTGTCTGCGCAGCCACGTTCGACGCGGCCATCATGGGAGCAGCCGCACTGACTCCGAGCTTATCCTGTAAAGCATTTACAAGTTCGGACAGTTCCATAACTGAAAGTTTTGCGATTTCGTTAACGAGAGCTTCAACACCTTTAGATACTTTTGTATCCTTTTTTTCAGTTTTTACTTCTTCTTTTTTAATATCATCTGTCATAATTATCACCACCTTTGGTATCTAGGATTCAAGGATTAGAGGATGATAGTGATGAGTCAAAGAGAGACTAGTCACTCTTATCTTATAATCCCCTTATGCTTGTGATTTTGTTTTCAATATATATACTAATTTCTGTAAGTTTCCTTGCAAAGTTGATACCAATCCGTACATCGGACTCGCGATGGTTCCCATTAATTGTCCGTAAAGAACTTCTTTTGAAGGAAGTTGAGCTAATATTTTGAGAGCTTCTTTATCTTGAAATTTACCGTCAACAATTCCTGCCTTGAAAGTCGGAATTTCGTGTTCTTTTGCAAATTTATAAATAACTTGCAGGGGGGCAATAGGATCTTCTTCGGAAATAATAAAAGCAGTAGGACCGGTTAAAGCGGTATCTGTCAGGACTTCTTCAGGCATTTTGGCTTCATTTCCGGCTAACTTGAAAAGTCTGTTTTTAGCGACAAACATATTCGAACCGATCTCTTTCAGGCGCTTTTTTAGATCCTGCTGCAACTTGACTGTTAAACCAGAGTAGTCGACAAGAATAACAGAGCTCGCGCCTTTGAGCTCCTCGGTTAAATTTGATACAAAAAATGGTTTTTCAGATTTTCTCATTTCAATACTTCGCGTATCTTCGATAAAAAAAAGACGCACGAGGCGTCTTAAACTTTGTTTGCCTCGGCGTGTCTTATGTCTTTTGACTGCGCGCTATCTTAGGACAGGATTATTATATGTGTATCTGAATGTTTGGTCAAGAGTTAGTTCACTTGTTGACAATTCGGATTGTCTAAATTAGATTTTTAGACAAGCAGGTGGTGATTTTTTATATCATTTTACGATTGACAGATATCTTATAGTATATTAAACTAATAAGTATAACCGTGATTATTTTGAAAAATCTTATTTACTTAAACTTTGTCCTCCTTACATAGGAGGTTGTTTCCTTAATTCCGTTTAAAGAATAAAGTTTTGAACAACCTCTCTACCAAAAGGAGGTTTTTATTTTTATTTGATAATATGTCTCAAAAAATTGCCCATAAGTTAGTTACAAAGCTTACTAGTTCGGACAGATTGCAGTTATTATCTGTACATTCAGGATCGTCTAATTCAAAGGTCTATATTTATGGTGACACCCAGAAAGAAGTATTTTATGCAGTAAAATGCGTAAAAGATCCGAGACTGTCGTTATTCGATGAGTATGCGAGATATTTGACTTTATCGAAGTACTACAAAAATTTACCAGAAGTTTTAAATGTTCAAAAAGTAGGAAATTATGAAATTATGATTAGTAATGCATATGGCACAGAAACATTACATCGATTGATTTGTAGTAAACCTAAAACATGCTCTAAATGTTTGTCTATATGGAGTGATGTGGTTTTTTCATTAGTTGATGTTTGGGAGCAAACTAAACATAACTATCTCTCAGAGGAGTCTCCTCGGCCTTATAAACCAAGATTGGAAAGAATTACCAAAGGGGTAAAAGAAATAAAAATTTCAGATAATATAAAATTAGAAAATTATTTTAATTTACCTTTAAAAATTAATGGGGTCATTTATCCATCTTTAGAGGAGTGTTTTTCGCGTTTGGAAAGAGTAGATGCTCCTTCATTTGGTGTACTTTGTCATGGTGACCCTCAGCCATCGAATGTTGTAGTAAGCGGTAACGGCTGGTATTTGGTAGATTGGGAGTGGTCTGGTTTTCATAATGATTGGAGGCAAATGCTTTCTCACATGTATGGTTGGTGGTCTTATAGATATTTTTCTGCAGAAACTTTAGGTGAAATGAAAATTGAGTTTGGCAGAATAATCATCAATCATAATTACGGTTTTAATAATGAAATACAAAATTATCAAAAAGTCGCAGTAGAAGTCTTTACAAGAATGAACGGCACCTGGAAGGATATTCAGGATATAAATAAATATTTGGGGTTATTGTATTTTGGTGAAATACGATTCTTAGATTATTGGAATAAGCAAAAACTAATGCCCGCAATTATTGCCGAAGCAGTAAAGACAACTTTTGGAAATGCAGGACAACCGTTCCAATATATAGATAAGTCCTACCATACATATGTATAAATCTATTGTTTCAGAGAAAAATTATAAGCTAGCTGTCGAGTCAACCAAGTATCTATCTGAGAGGCTAAATCTAGAATCTAGTTATAAAAAAGATCATGTCTGGATAGTCTATGGCAGTCTGATCACAAATCAGTTAAAAGAGGGCAGTGATTTGGATTTTATGTTGATTACTAATTCAAACGGTAATCCCAGAAGAATTAGCGCCTCTTATAAAAACCATCCTGTAACTCTTTATATCGTACCCAAGAAAGAGTTCGTAAAAGATGGTCGAGAAGGAAAATATGGTGGGTATTTCTGCGGTAAGACTTTAAACCCGTTTATTTCGATAGGAAATCTTATGGATGATAAGGAAATACTTTCAGTCTCTTTAGAATTAATAACCCCCTTTATGGTGTATCTTAGTAAAAATAAGAATATTCAAAATTTAAATAGGAATAATATTGTGGCCAGTGTGTTTCAGTCTTACTCCTTTTTGTACCCGCATTATCATTCGTATTTTTTCAAGCACTATGTTTCACCCAAATTTCAGGATATTTGGAGAATTATGGGAGAAACGATGCCAAATACTTTAATTAAATTAAATTTGGTAATAAAAATAAGCAGAAACAAATATAGATTTACTGGAGGATTACTGAAAAATATAAATAGAAAAGCTGTTGAGTATACTTCCCGGTTTTGGGCTTTCGGAGCTTATAGTCATGACCGATTTGATTTTCCGGATTTATATTTTGAAAAATGCAATAAGTATCTCAGCGAACCAAAATACATGGAGTCATTAACTTTCTTGAAAAATCAGTCAATTATAAATTAGAAAGGTGAAAAAATGAGTGAGAATGCAAGCTTATTGTCAGAACTTAGAATGTCCTGGGTGGGCGATTTAGGCGAGGAAAGTCGAAAAAAAGTTCAACAATTTGGATTAACACCACTATCAGAATATGAAGGACTACGTACAAATTTAGCTAGATCTTTAGCAAAGACGGGTGTTTGGGCAATGAAGGATCCTGATCAGATATTCGATCAAATAGACCGAGGTCAAAGTTATAATCTTTTGGTTGGTTTCAAACCTTCTCGGTTTCATGCGGGTCATATAACTTTAGGACGAGAGATCGCTTGGCATATAAAACACGGAGCTGAACCCTTTTTTGTAGTATCCGGTCATGAAGCAAATACTTTTTTGAGTACTGATCAGGCAAGAGCAAAAGTAGGAGAATTTTGGAAGACTGTTATAAGGGGTGTATTGAAAGAGGATTTAGCTTTTCCTCAATATGTGTATTCGGATGTCGATTCACCAGAAATAAGATCTCTTAAATCCGTTGTAGATAATAAAATAAAAATTGCAGAACTCTTGAGATTGTATGGGTGGAATGCCGGTGAAATTACCATGAACCAGCTAAATACACCGGGTACACTCACTGCCTCTTTCTTATTGCCTCAGCTAATTTCGCCAGAAAAACCAACTCTAGTGACAGCGGATGTTAAGCAGGTTACTCATGCTGAGATTACAAATAAAGTTGCAAGACGACTGAATGTCAGTCCGCCCAGCTTTTCCTACCGCTTACTTTTGCCAAGTTTAAAAAGCAATAATGGACAAAGAATGTCTATTGAAGTTCCTAATACGGCTGTTTTTCTCGGAGACGATCCTGAAGTAAATCGGAAGAAATTAATAAAAGCAGTAAGCGGAGGTCGTTCGGTGAATGAACAAGAAAAACTTGGAGGAAATCCTCATAAATGTTCTTTTTTTAAAATTGCAGACCTAGTCTTAAAAGATGCTACTTTAGAGCAGGTATTACAAGCTTGTATGTCAGGAAAAAATTTATGTGGGGAATGTAAGAATGGAATAGTTGAAGACATTACTTCTGCAATATCGGGGAACAGGACTATTTAAGTAAAGAATTATACTTATGCTTTTACAAATAGGCTCCCGCCTACGTTAAGACTTCGGCTGGCGAGCATTCTAGGTTTTAGACAGATAATTTTACAGATGGCGACATTGTGGATTTGAGATAGGCTTTGACAATCTGTTTTTTATTGACTGCATTTAAGACGCTTTCAATATTTTCTTCCAACTCTTTTTCCGGCTGGCTGACTTTGCCTACGACTGTATGAATAACCGGCGCGTCTTTTTCGGTTTTTATTGTCAAAGAGTTCCCTGAAAATTTCTCAACGTCTTTGTTACCTTTGATAATAGTTCCATTCTTTGGATTTGGCATGAGTCCTTTAGGACCCAGAATTTTGGCAAATGGAACCAATTTCGGCATCATGTCGGGGGTTGCCAAAAGTACATCAAAATCAATTTTGCCTTTTTTGAGTTTTTCAATGGTTTTATCATCGGCAACTTCAACTCTTTTTGCTTTTCCTTCGAAATGGGGGAGGGTGACATTTTCCGATAAGCCTACCTTTTTGACTACAATATGCATTTCAAAAGTTCCGTTGAATTTTGAGTAAGATGTTTCTTTAACCAGTTTTAGTGCATCGTTGACTGAATAGAACTTGTTTCTGTCTATTTTTGATTTAACTTGAAGATAATTTTTACCACGAATTTTTTTCTTGATGACTTTTTTCTTTTCTCCGGCTTCTGTGGATTCCTCTACGACCTCTGTGGGTAATGTTTCTGCCTCCACAACTTTTATCCTCTGCCCCCCCTTTAATCCGGCAACATGAACTTTTTCCTCTTTTTGAACGGATTCTTTTTTCTTTTGTCTTTCTTTGTATTTTTCTTCGCCGCTTAGTTTTTTTTCTTCAACCTCACCGACGAATGCTGTTTTTGTTTTTCCCATAAAATTAATCTTCCACTTTTACTCCCATACTTCTTGCTGTTCCTGACACAATCTTTCTTGCTTCTTCCAGATCCTGGGTATTAAAATCATCCATTTTTTCCTTAGCGATTTTCTCAACTTGTGCTTTAGTAAGCATTCCAACCATTTCTCTCGGAGTTGTTCCTGAGCCTTTTTCAATGCCCAATGCCTTTTTGATCATATCGGCAACGGGTGCTTTCTTTATCTCAAAATCAAAACTCCTGTCCTCGTAAATCGTTATTACTGCAGGCACTGTTTCACCCTTCATTTCGGTAGTACGCTCGTTGTAGGCTTTTACGAATTCCATTATGGCGACGCCGTGCTGTCCCAATACCGGACCCAAGGGTGGAGCCGGAGTTGCCTCTCCTGCTTTCAAGTTGACTTTAACAATGGTTTTTATCTTTTTAGATGCCATAAGTTAGTGATTGGTTATTGGTGATTAGTTTAGAAATTCCGCCGAAGAAAAAATCGAAGATTTTTGTTTTTTTGTCTTCGACAAACCTTTCGGCGGTCTGTCTTCCTCGATTTAAGTCAAGCTTAAACGAGGTAGTATCTATTGTATATTAAACTTTTGCTATTTGCAAAAGGTCTAACTCAACAGGTGTTTCTCTTCCGAAGATTGAGACTAAAACTTTTACTTTCCCTTTTTCTTCATCGATTTCGTTAATGGTTCCAAGAAAATCCGAAAAAGGTCCGTCAGTAATTTTTACTGCTTCACCTGTCGTAAACCTTGTCTTAAAGCGCTTTGCAGGAGCTGAAACGAATTTTTGGATGTTTGTTACTTCAGTCTCCGATAGAGGAGTAGGAGTTTTGCCGGCGCCCACGAAACCTGTGATGCCCGGAGTAGTTCTCACCGCAAGCCATGTAGGATCGTTCATTACCATTTTGATAAGAAGATAACCGGGGAAAATCTTTTCCTTGACCGTTGCCTTCTTACCGCCTCTTATCACGACTCTGTCCTGAGTAGGAACGAGAAGTTCATATATATTGTCCTGAAGTCCCATGGTTTCGACCCTTTGACGCAAGGTTTCGGCAACTCTTACTTCATGGCCGCTTGTTGTATGAACAACAAACCAGTTTGCGTCTTTATTATCGTTTGTGTTAATTACGATATGGCCGGGAATTTTTTTCTTTCCGGTTCCTCGCTCGCTTATTGCAGGGGTTTCCAAGGCAGAATTTTGAGATGCAATGGTTTGGGTGTTATCGTCGGACATAGATCTAGCTTGAAATTAAAACCTCAAGTAACTTTGTGAGGGCGAAATCTAGGACGCCAAGGTAGATTCCAATTATCCCAGAAATGATAAAAACAGTCAAAGTTAACCTCATGACCTCATCTCTTTTGGGCCAGGTAACCTTAGAGAGTTCGCTTCGAACGCCTTTTAGATATTCCAATAAAGCCTTCACGGGGAAATTCTACCATATTATAGCTTTTTCTGCTACAATAGGCGTGGTGATTTGTATGATGAATTATTATATACAAGCAGGGCCTCAGGTTTTTCTGACCTTCGGCCCGGAGGGAGAGGAGGCGATTTTTGATGGTCGTCGTGGTCAAAAAAAGGGGAGAATCCGAAGACAGGTTGATCGCCAGATTCAAGAAAGAGGTTTTGGACTCAGGTCTTCTGCAGGAAGCCAGGGAACGCGCTCGCTTTAAGCCTCCATCTGAAAAAAGAAAGGAACAAAAAGCCCGAGTCAAGTTCCAAATAGAACTGGAGAAAAAAAGAAACTATTAATTATTTTTGGAAAGATAAGTTTCTACAAATTTTTTTCTGTGATATTTTGTTGAGCCGTATTTTAAAATTGCTTCTCGATGCTGCCGAGTTCCATAACCTTTGTTTTTGTCCCACCCATATTTCTTAAATTTGGGTCTTTTACTTAAGTTTTTCATTAACTTGTCTCTATAAACCTTGGCAATTATTGAGGCAGCGGCTATTGAAAGAGATTTTTCATCACCGTTTATTATTGCCAACTGTCGTCCTGATAATTTTGAATATTTAAGTTCCTTGATTCTTTTATTCTTTAGTTTCTCAGTTTTTAGTGGCATCCGTAAGCCCCTTGTGTATGGTATATAAAATGCATCTATGAGTAAGTAATCTACTCGGGAAGCCATCCTTTTATTAGCGTTAGTAATAGCCCGACGAAAAGCCGAAGATGTTGCTTTTGTCATTCCTAACCTATTTATTTCCGATACTCTTCCTATGCCGATTCCCCAGGTTAAACAATTATCTTTAATCCACTTTGCTGCTATATTTCTTTGGGTTTCTGATAACTTCTTCGAGTCATCAATTTTTATATTTTTTGGAATTTGGAATTTGTTTTTTGGATTTTGCGGCATGAATACGTTGCATGCTGCTACTACAGGTCCTGCAAAACATCCTCTTCCCACCTCGTCGCAGCCGGCGACAAATTTATAGCCTTTTTTCCAAAGTCGTTTTTCATAGGAGAAGTTCGGTAATTTTTTCATTTAAAAAATTGCGCCTGGAAATTTCTGTATTCATAATATCCTATATTTTACTCTCGGTTAGCAATAAAAATACATAATTTAATTATTTTAATAAACGAGTTAAATTGTCTGAATTTATTAAAAGAAGAACTAGGGGAGGGAAGAAATGTGTTGGGTATGTGTTATGTTGGTTAGCTTTGAGCTAACATTTTTGTTGAGTACGCGCATGCGCACTCCATACCCGTAACAAATCTTGCCCTCCCCTTCGGGTTGGCACCCTAGCTTAGAACTTAGTGGACAAACGGCTGAATCAGCTCGACAACTGCACGAACTATGGAATCGCCCCTTTCCTTACCGATCACCTCGGTGATCTTGTAAGCGTAGGCAACCAGCCACGCGAGGAAATCAGCAGGATCGCAAGGATCCTCCGAGTGAAGAAGGGGGATTCTCTTTCCATTAATGAACCCGTGATAATCACACCCTTCGTCCACAGGGCTCCAGTTTGTCTGAAGCGACATGCCGTTCATGTTCAAGGTTACTGAGCCACCGTTTGGCGAAAAGAGCGCAGGAACGCTGATTTGGGCGCCTGGGAGAAGTTCCAAGGCGTTTTTCATCGCCTGCTCTGCAGCAGACAGTTCCGGCGCAGCGCCACCGGGTATGCTAATTTCCAGCTGCAGTGCAGCTGGGTTTGCGGGGCTCATCATCAAAGCGAGCGCCGCGAGTAACAGGACCGCGAAAAGCAGTCCACCTAACCTTGCGGTTGTAGTCATTTGATCATCTCCTGTATGTCAATGTGCTAGGGGTGCCAACCCTTGTATGGTTTCCCATACAATCCTTAGGTCTTGCGACTTTGGGAATCCAAAGTATATCAAATTTTTCCCCAAAAATCAACGTTATAGGATATTTATTTGTAATTTTCGAAATTGACAGTTAAAATGTAAACCCTGTATGAAATTAATTTGTGTTAGGCAGATAATCATGTACCTCCTATACTAATCGGTGATTTGTTTTTTTACTTACAAACCTTCTAAAACGGAGGTTTTTTGATGGAGTTAGTATGAAAGATAGTTTTAAAGACTAGGCACAGTGGAAGACCTTGTGGACAAACTGGGAAAAGATAAATATTGTGCGACGGTCTTTATAGATCTCGCATTACAAGAAGGTTTTTTTCAGACTATAGTTACCTGATCAAACCTCTGGTCGTTACCTAGTTTCTTATTAAGCGTGTTAAGGATTTCTTGAGAAGGATTATTTATTACAATTCTCAGCTCGTAATCTCCTTCTTCTGAGGCTATCGGTTTACTTGTCAAGATGTGTCTTGTGTCTACCTTAAGATCGTCAATGAGATTTGACACATCTCTTAGGACGTGAGGGCTGTTTTTTCCCCGAAGCCTGATCGTGGTTAAACTCAGAGCTTCTTTATTGATTCCTTCTTCCTGAAATACTTGACTTATTTCATTTAACAGATGTTCACCTGTTCTTGCAATTTTGAGGTATAAATCATGGAGATCTTGTGCGTCGAATTTAGTAAGGAGTATTCTTTCAAGAGGAGGCCAGTCAGAAACAACGAGAAGACCTATACGGGAAAGTATAGGTTCAAGTAATTCGCTACCTCTGACGACGTCAAAATCTCTACCCAAAAGTGCGTATTGAGATTCAATAATTTTTTGAGTTTCAGGGCTACAATGTTCCAGAAAATGTGCAGGTGGAGCTCTTCGTATATCTTCTGATGCTACTACTTTAATACTTGATGCATTTGGAACGAATTGTCCGATTTTTGTAGGGACTTCATTTACGATTAGACTTATTGCTTGAGCACCCAGCCAGGGGTTTTTTGCGTAAACAAAATCCACTCCGGTTGCATCTTTATTTAGAAATATAGCCTTACCTTCTTCGTCAAATACTATTTTCAATTCATATAGGGGAGTGGCTTCCTGTAATTGACCACGCCTTAATAAATACATTATTCCCCAATTGTTAAATTCTTCTCTTTCTTTCGTTGTTATTGCTATTTCAAATGATCCTTCGGGATAGTCGATTGTTGTTTGGAGTGCTGAGTATTTGTTACCTTTAGGTTTGGCTAAAAATTCGTCCAATCTGGTTTCATCTAAAGGCTCATTAAATTTTGGATGGTTATGGATGGCGCCGAGTATGCTATACAGTTCTAAAAGATTATTCGAATTAACAGTATCACATACTATGCGAAAGCTAACTAAGTCATTTATATGCGAAAAAGTACCCAATCTTCCTTTTCCTGCCTGCGCCAACCTGATTCTCTTATCATATAATGCCCATAAGCCATTTTTTCTTACACTTATTGAACCTTTCGTGCCCTCGTTATTTCTTAATACCTGATTTAAGCTGTTTTCAACTTTACTGATAAAATCAGCAGTAAGGCGTGGATCGGAATCCACCTCTTCTTTGATTGATTGATAAAGATCGGGTGATTCATATTTGAAAGCTAGATCTTCAAGTTCTGTTTTTACTGCCCACATTCCGAGTCTTTCGGCCAGACCTGCATAAATGTGGGTTTCCTTTGCTTTAGGAATTTGTTTTTCCTCGGGTACGAATTGGAGGGTACGCATATTGTGAAGTCTATCGGCCAGTTTGAGAACAAATACGCGGGGATCCGGAATTCCATGAGCAGCCTGTTTTTGAAGATATTCGGTGTCTGATTGTTCACTTCCATCTGATCTGAATTGAGATACACTTTCTACCAAGTAGGCTACACCTTCCCCAAAATCATTTTTTATTTTCTCGTAAATAAGAAGTTTTTGTTCGTCATTCGTATCCTCAAGAGTATCGTGAAGAAGAGCGGCACAGATTAAATCCACGTCAGGGAGAGCGCCATTATAGAATTCGGTGTTTATTATGTCAGTAACAGCTTCGGGATGAGATATATAGGGTTCGCCGGAGAATCTTACCTGACCTTCATGGATTTTTTCTGCAAGTTTATAAGATTGAGCCACTTTTCCATCAGGTTCTTGATTTAACCATTCTCTGATAGTTAAAGGTTTTTCATAAACGGGGGGTTGTATTTGAGGTTCGGCCGAAGTCCGACGTGGATTTTGTATCCACCAACGTGTTCGTTGACCGGAATTTAATTCGTGAGTCATGTTAATTGGGGTAAATTTCGGGAATTATACACCCGGGAAGCACGAGGAAACAAATGATGGTTCTTATTTAATAGTACTTAACAACCAATTGAGGAGAGTTGCCTGTAGCCATATTATTTTCCGCTGCCTCGAAGTAGGCGAAATCGCCGGTTACGTCGCCTCCGGTGTTTTCGGTCTGGAAATGGATTCTGAACTGGCTGCGCGAGCGTGCGTTGGCAAGATCATCTTTGACTTGGTCGGTTACTATAGCGTCCTTCCATTCTATTACGTTATTACTGGTTAATGTTATAAAACTTGATGAAAGCGCGGCCAAGCCGTAATCCGGGTTATCAAGAGAATCTCCGAAGTTTAGATGATCGATTTTAAGCGAGCCTCCGACTCCGTAAGGATTTCCGATTATTTTTGCCTGGTAGAGCCTGAGATTTACCTCTTTAATTACCGCTCCGGCAGGAATTTCAGAAAGGTCAAAACTTACGAATCCCCGCGTAACCAAATTCACATTTCTTCCGGCCCGAATTTCAAGAGTCTTATTTCCGCCTCCGTTACTAGATTGAAATCCGTCAAGAGAAGTGTTTGAAGACAGGGTTTTTTGTTTGACCACGGGTGTTGGCGTAAGAGTGGGTTTTGGAGTTACTGTTGGTTTTTTTGTAGGAGAGATTGTTCCTGAAATATTTATTTCAGGAGTTGGTGTGGTTGTAGGAGTTTCGGAAATTAAATCAGCGGGGGTTGGAGACAAAATTGATGTATCTTGTGATTTACCCTTATTTCCTAAAAAATACGATCCTGCACCGACTCCGGCTAGGAGAAGAATTCCCGCCAAAACTATCAAGACTTTTTTTCCGGAACTCAATTCTTTTACTTCTGTGACTTTTTCCTGGGGCGTAATTACCTGCTCTTCCATTGGCGTGATAGTACGTCAGATTTTTTTCAAAGTCAACTCAAAAACTGATTTAAAGATTGTCGGGAAGTTCGAGTTCGGCATCCGGTATGTCCGGATTATCCAGTCCGGAGGAGTATTGTGAATTGAAGAATTCTCCGTAAACCTGTTTCAATATCTCTGAAACAATATTTGTAAATTCTTCGAAGGTAATTGCGTCTTCTGGTTCCTGAACAACTACTTCTTCTCCAAAGTCGTCAAATTTTGCGGCGAATGCAATTTTTGCTTGACTTTTCTCGCTTGGTGAACCAGAAGTGCCCGTGAATATGCTGCCATAATCCATTTTGTCGGTTTCAAGATCGGCAGTGACTATTAGTTTTCTTGTGTAGTAACTATCTTTATCTATATAGATTTCCCATTTAAGGGCTTTTATCATATCCGAAAGTTTGACGGACTCGCTTGATTGGTCAAGATAAGCTCCACCAGTCTTTTTCCTCTCTTCTTCAAGCTTTTGACCCAAATGATCAATTAATGCCGGGTCAGCATCAAGCGTTATTTTGTACATTTCCCTGCCTTCTTCGGTGACCTCAACGAGCCTCATTTTAGAAAGCACTTCATCGTCAATGTATTTCTCAAAGGTTTCGTCTAAATACTCTTCACTCAAAGGGTCTATCTCTTCATCCTGAATTGATCTTCTGGCTTCGGTATCCAAAGGAGTTGTATCATATGAGACCCATTTGTCAAGAATCGGTGCAAATTCCTCAACCTTTAGTCCAAGAAGTGCCAGAAGTGCCGAAGGAAGCTTATTTATCTTAAAGTGTAGAAATTTATCTTTTTTTCTCAATTCAAAATTGAAGTCTTTGGTAATAGAAGTGTCAAGAACAAGTTTTACGTTTTTAGGGTCAGAATAGTCAACATTCCCCTTGGCTTCTATATCCAGTCCGCTTAGACCGAGTGAACTTACAAAGTCTTTTGAGTCTATTGCAAGCGAAATATCAAATGATTCCTTGGTTACATCCTGATGAGCCATGCCGGTTTTTGCCAGTAAAAACTTCGGCGTTTTTGGCGTGAAGGGAAGTGACATTACAAAATAGGCTACTTTTTTCTGAAGTTCGGGATTCTTATTAAGTTTTATTTTTTCATAAGCAACGGCATAGGTAGCACCGCCGGTGATTATTAGGATGAAAAATATTAATAATAATAATCCGGCGACAAAAGGTATGATTCTCCTTTTTCCCGACTTTGGAAAATCCTGAGATTCAGTAGATACTTGGGATGATGGAGCCGGGGAAAGTATAGTTTGCGGGGGTCCGGGTTGGGGAGTAGTCTCAATTTGAGAAGACTGTAAAGGTTCTTCAGTAGTGGAAGTCTGAACCTGGTCAGAAGAGGAAATTTCCTGGGTTACGAAGGCAGGTTTTGGTGTTTCTGTTTGGGCTGGTGAATCTCGTAGGTTATTGTTTGAATTTTGGACAGGATCCATACGTTAGTTTAAGTATAAGTTTAAGTAGAAGAGTAAGTAAAGAAGTAAAAAGAATGGAACAAATCTATTCCTGTTTACTATTTTATATGTTTATCCGATACTTTAGATATGTTTGTTAAAACCTTTCCGAGGATATTAAAAGACGAAGTTTGGTCGAAAGTTCTGACCTTAGGTATGATTTTATTTCTGATTCTATTGGCAGATGCAATTTTATCCTTCTGGGTTCCCAATTTTATCCAAGATTCTTTGCAAAGTTCTTTTTTAATGGGTCTTGTTATCAGTTTTTCGTCAGTCGTTGGATTCGGGGCTGATCTTATTTTTCCCCAGATTCTGAGAGGTTTTACAGTTAAAAGACTGATACTTCTGGGGATTCTATCAAGTTTTTTGTTTTCAGCAATTCTTCTTGGTGCTACCGCGGCGCCTTATCTTGTTATTTTTCTTCTTGCTATGGCTGTTTGGGGAATCTATTACGAACTTTTGGGCTTTGGTGAACAGCAATTTGTGGCCGATTCAACTCCTTTAAGACTTCATTCGGCCGCTTGGGGAGTAATGTCCATATTCAGAAGCTTGGCCTACTTTTTGGGTCCCATTATCGGCGGGTTACTCTTGGCAAGAGGGGACAGAACGCCAGCCTATTTTGCAATTCTCTTTACGTTTTTGGGATTAGTCTTTTTGATGTTGGCTCGGGAAAAGCATAAAAGACCGATTGAAATTGATGTTCACGAAGTAAATTTGATTCGGGAACTGGCCCATTGGAAAGTACTTTTTTCTCACGTCTGGCCAATTGTAATTATGAGTATTTTTATGGGGCTGGTTGATGCGACTTTTTGGACGACTGGCGCGGTTTGGAGTCATACTTTATCAGAAAGAAGTTGGTGGGGAGGGATGTTTTTACCTCTTTATACGTTACCCTCACTTTTTGTTGGGTTTGTTGTCGCCAAGTGGCAAGTTTTTGAAGGTAAGAAACGCCTGGCGGAGAAATTTTTGTTTTTTTCCGGAATTTTCTTGGCAATGCTTGGACTAACTGATGCCATCTTTTTTCAGCTTTTATTTGTATTTGTTTCAAGTACTCTTTTGGCAGTATCTTTTCCTCTGACCGACGGGGTTTATTCGGATATCGTTGCCAGGATGGGTAGAGAGAGAAGGCATCTCATTGGCCTATCACGCTCGACAATAAGTATTGCCTATATAATCGGTCCTGCCTGGGCGGGGTTTATAGCGAGTACTATTGGAGAAAGACTTACATTTAGTGCGGTTGGTATTACCGTAGTTGTCGTTTCGGCAGTTCTTTTACTTACTACTCCCAAAAAGTTAAAACTTCCTCAGGAGGAAATAAAGAAGTGGGAATAGTTTCGTGAATACCCCAAGTGTGTCATGTTTAAACTTAGCGATACTCAGATTTATTGCTGATCGCTATTATAAGAATTAACGGTATTCCAAACAGCAGTAGATTATTTAAATCGATTATCTGAAGTTTGTGGTTTGTAACAAGAAAGAACCTGTAAGCAGCGGTAATAATAAATTCGAGAGTAAGTGTAGTGATAGAAAATAAGTAAGCCTTTTGAGAGTTTTTTAGGAGCTTTACTCCCGATAACAAAAACAATATTCCAAAGATTGACAAACTGAAGGTAAGATATAAATTTTTGCTCCCCGAATCAATAACAACGGCAAAACCGAATAAAAAAAACAGCGACATAAAGATGAAGTAAAAAATAATCAGATACTTAGTAAATTTTAATAACACCTCTTAAATAATAACACTTAATAGCAGAGATTATGCGCTGGACTTTCTTTCAAGATGTCTCAGGATAAACGAGCAATTACAAATCGTGAGCATGGTCAAACCATTGGTATGAAATAAGCTCATTTGAGATGGTTTAGGGATGATATATAATTTATTCAAACTCCCTGAAAACTGTGGACTTTTAGTCCACGGATGAAAGGGAGGAGTGAACAAACTTGTTGAGCCCAAAGGGCGAGAATACCGTGGGTTATTAACCCTCGGTAGTTTATTTACTATGAAAAAAGTTTATTTGCCAGTGGTTTTAATTTTCGTTATATTGCTAGTATTTTTACTTTACCGGGTCAGTATGAATAACGATAGATATTGTAGCCAATTTTCAGGCAGTGCTGGTTATATGGAAGGCGAAACAGAAGCAAAAGAATGTGTAAAAGCAGGATGTCAAGTTGTTAATAAAAGGGAGTTTTATACCGGTCAAAAAATTAAGATGTGCGATGCTTCGATTGAAAACTGTAAAGAGGTTGAAGTACCAATATCCGATAGTGGCGGCTATGAGTTTGACTGTATTTCTAAGTAAGTCTAAATATTTACGAAATTCTTAAAGTACATTGATTTAGCCACACTAAACAATTCCAGGAGTTAAATAGCTCTTCGAGTCTGAGCGAAAAGTCCACCGCTCAGAATCAAACATCTGACACATTGGGAATTTAGGGAATTTTAAGCAGGGGCTAGTGAATTTTGTAGGGAACTATTTTTACACTAGCCCAACACTGCAAAAGCCCTAATTGGAGAGCCATCACCATTTTTAATATTTAGAGGGACACCATAAAACGTAAACGGCTTGTTTCTTGGTAATTTATTCATATTCACCAGCCCAGCCATTGTAAGAACTCCTGCTTGCAGGAGTTTTCTTTCCATCTCAAGTTCAAAGTCACATTTATCTCCAGCGATAACAAACAAAGGTCGCGCATCTACTATCTTTTTGAAAATATCTAAACCCAATATATTATCCCTAAACGCTAGTCCTATTCCCTGAGGAAAATTGTCGCTTGGTTTAACAAGAACTGTCTTACCTATGAATTTACTGATAGGCATCTTGTCAATTGTTGTGCCCTTTTTGTCCATATGAGAAAGGCCGTCTGCGTGAGTACCGATATGGGTAGAGAATTGGAGATATCTAAGCCTCCAACCTTCTTTGTTTAAGGTATGAATTTGTTTTATGCGAACCTCTGGGTCGCCTGGATAAACTTCCATTCCATCAAAGAGAGATTGTGATAAATCAACAATTTCCATCAAACGCATTATACCACCGAGGTTACGCGGCAGGGGCTAGTAAACTTTGTCAGGAGCTTCTTTAATTATGCTTATTCAAATGCTAATCTTCATTTATATGGCTATTAGAGCAGCAGGAATACTGTTAGTAAATAAGGGCGGACAATTGCTAGTGCTGCATCGGAAAGGCAATGTTCCAGAAGGTAATCGTTGGGGTTTGCCAGGTGGTAAGGTTGCTGAGGGGGCGTCCTTTATAGATACAGCAGTTTCAAAAACCAGGCAGGAAATAGGGTTAGAGTTTAATCAGGAAAACTTAACTCATCTGGGTACCTTTAATTTTTACGTAGTCCGCAAGCAAATTAATTACGATGTTTGGTTAGCGGAAACAACGTTAACTTCAAACTCAAAAATTGATTTAAACTTAGAAGGGCATGATAAATACAAGTGGGAGAGTCCTGAAGTACTTTTGGGATATAAAGATTTAATGGTAGGAATGTATCCTATATTAGAGAAATATCTTCAGTTTATAAATTTATAATGCCAGAGGCTATTTTGCAGGGATTAGTGGATTTATCCCGAGTGGGATCGAAGGACTGTTTCAACCAAATTGAAATATCTTAAGAATATTTGCAAGAGGTCACAATAGTTAAATATTTTTCTTTATTTCCATGGACAATTTGTGCCAGTTTTGAGTTGTATTTTCCAAAAACCTGTAGTGGATGATATATCCGATAAACAATGCAAAAAGCGGAATACCCAATAAAAGAAGAATGGTTTTTTCAAACACAATAATTAAAGCAAATACAATTGTTACTATAATTGCCACAGTCAGCATAACCAGAAGATGTAAAAGTCTTTCGTGCCGGATAATTGATACCATTTCTTGATGGGTTTTAAAGATTTCTTTCCAATCCGTGTCTGCACGTTTTGAATCAAGAAGCCTTTTGATTTTTCGATCGTATTCTCTAAGCATAAATTAATAATATCACTTGTTTAAACCACACCTGGAGTGGAATAGCTTGACACACTTGGAATTTCAAAGAATTGGCAGGGTCGCCAGGATTCACATTCGACTCGTTTCACTCGCTCAGTGTAAATTTCTCATCCTGGCCACAAAACAAAAATAGACTCCACAAGAGAGTCACTTTTGTTTTGCAGGGTCGCCAGGATTCGAACCCGGAAAAGCGGTTTTGGAGACCGCCGTGATACCATTTCACCACGACCCTATATTGTTTAAAGAACTATGGTTTAGTATTAACCGACAGTCCTAAATTGTAATCCTTAACTTGTATATTTTAACACCTTCGAACTTTACTGTAAATTTCCTGCCTTATAGTTCGATATATCGAACTAAGCAACCTTTAGAGATCGAAAGAGAAAATAAGTTAATAAATTCGACCACCCACATGTTTGGCGGTAAGTTTTAAAGCTCTAAATCCAAGATCTCCGAGAATCTCTTTTAAGAGTTTCCTTCTTTTCCATGGTTTTAATTTATTTAACAAAAATTTGTAAGTTGCAGGATGAGAATTCATTTCAAAGTGAACTCTTGATATAGTTTCGTTTGTTAATTTTAAAGATTCTGAGATTTCCTCGTAAGTTGCACCCTCTGAAAGCATTAATATTACTCCAAGTCTTTTAGCTATCATTAGCTCCTCGGTCTTGGTGATTAGAGAGTAAAATACTTTATCGTACTCACTGAATTTTAAATTAAGAAGCGCCTCTTTTAAGATGCTTTTTAATTCCTTTTCGGTTTTTGACTGCAAAATTCTGCGAGATAAATGTGTCATTAATAGTTCGATATATCATACTAATGATAGCATTTTTGTATATATCAAATATCAGACTTGGCTTTATAGGTGAACTTATTTTAGTTTAGAGGTCTCCTTATGTAGTTGGACTTTCTTACATCGTTTGCACCATTTTTTAATCTGCAGCTTGCCTTTGCCTTTCAAATCCATATTAACCTTATTCCGCTCAGTCACGTAATTTTGACTTTTGCAGACAGTACAGACTAATGCGACTATTTCCCTTGCCCCTTTTTTAGCCATAGTAGGTATTTTACTTTTATTAATGTAACCATGCAACAATCTAACTGATTTGAGCCGAGAGTGGGAATTGAACCCACGACCCCTTTCTTTAGACGAAGTCGCCTGCCAAAGGCAGGCAAGAAAGTGCCCCGCCTACGTATTTGGAGCCGTCGACCGGAATTGGACCGGTGACCTTGCCCTTACCAAGGGCACGCTCTACCAACTGAGCTACGACGGCACGACTTCGGCGGGCAGGTCTACCCCTGAGCTATCTCGGCTTGATTCGACTCGATTATATCAATATTTGACTTTAAAAACCAAGGAAGTTAAATTGAATATACTGGAATGGCAAAGAAAGGGAAAAATACATTTGGTCTTTTGGGGATACTACTATTAGTCATAGGTGTTGCGGCAGGAGTTGTATTAGTTTTACAAGTTCAGGATTTCAGAAATAAGGCCAAAGAGTTAGAAAAAGAAACTTTTGTTGTCTGTCACAAGGAGGAAGGGGGAGATTATTGGAGTTTGATCGAACTAAAAGAAAGCGACTTGGAAGAGCATTTGAATCACGGAGACATTCTTGGGGGGTGTCCTACTCAGTGATTTCAAAATAGCACTTGCAAAGACTTTGCAAATGGTGCTTTAATTGATTAGAATATAAATATGCCTGCGAAAAAGATAATTGTTGCACTTCTAATAATCATAGTTGCGGTGGGAGGTTTTGTGGCAGGTCTTGTGCTTTTAAGAGAACGACAGGAGCTGCGTGAGGAAGCGTCTGTTCCAACCGGCCAGGCCGAGGTTTCAATTTCCCCGGAGACAGGGGATTATGACGTCGGCGACACGATCAACTCAAGCATTTATTTTAATCCGGCAAATATCGCAATATCAGGAGTAGCGGTAAGACTTACTTATCCCTTTTCGGGAACAACTCCCGAAGTAAGCGTTTCGTCAATCGAAGTTAACTCTGCTCTTTTATCTTCAGGTGATTGGACCTGTCCGATACAAAATTCCAGTCTTTCGGGTGGAAATGTAGTTGTTGATATTTCCTGTACAAATACCAGTGCTTTTGGATTTACCGCAAATACGGCAACACTTTTGGCGAATTTAACATTAAGGGTCGATAGGACACCGTCAGTTTCGCCGTTAGTTATACGTTTTGACCCGGCAGAATCAATCATTACCAGAAAGACCAATAACGAAGACATTCTTCTCATACCTACTTCAACAGGAAGCTATACTGTAGCCGGAGCTACGACGCAGATATCCGGAACCCCGACCCCAACGACTCGGGTAACAGGAAGTCCGACTCCGACCACGAGACTGACCGGAACTGTTACGCCTACAAGAGCGGTTAGTGTTACAGCAACTCCGACCGGAACCGGTAAGGGTGGACTACCCGATGCGGGAGTTTCATACCCAACTTACTTTGGAATCGGACTGGGTATTCTTGTTATTATCGGAGCAGCGCTTTTAGCTCTCTAGTCAAAAAAAGATGGCAACAAACAAAAAGGATTATTCCTTGTTATACATCCTTATTGCCTGCGCGATTTTCGCGTTTGTGATCGCGGGGATTATTTTTGTCCGCTAAATTGGCAAACTCTAAGCCATATTTAAAAGGCTTCGTTTTTTTATTTTTAGCGATTTTATCTCTAGTGTTTGTATTTGTTGTTTTTATGGATGGTAGAAAACAGGTAATAAGTTTTACCCCGAAACTTCAAAACGAGGACCCTGAAAGGATAACAATAATTGCAACTGGTGATGTAATGCTTGGAAGAACGGTGATGATTGAGGCGGAAGAAAAGGAGGATCCGATTTATCCGTTTAGAAAGGTGGCCGATAAGTTAAGAGAGGCAGACTTAGTTTTTATCAATCTGGAGAATCCAATAATCCCTGATTGTCCAAAGAACGATAGCGGTTTTAAATTTTGTGCCGATCCTAAAATGGTTGCGGGACTCACCTTTGCAGGAGTAGATGTAGCGAGTCTGGCCAACAATCACTCTGGGAATTATGGTAAAGAGGGAATAAATGAGACCGTAAAAATCTTGGAAGAAAATGGTATTTTAGTAACCGGACTTGGCGATATAGTCATAAAACAATATAGGAATATGTCATTTGGTTTCCTCGGCTTCGATTTTACCGTAGATTTACTGAATGATGCTGATCTTGAATTGATAACAAGCGCTAATGAAAAAGCTGATGTTGTAATAGTTGGGGTTCACTGGGGGGTTGAATATACAGATAAGCCTACCAGGAAGCAAAGAGAATGGGCTAAGGAGATGGTTGATGCGGGAGCGGATGTTATCATTGGCCACCACCCACATTGGGTTCAAAATTCGGAAATAATTAATGGAGTACCTGTTTATTATTCTTTGGGCAATTTTATTTTCGACCAAATGTGGAGTGAGAAAACAAAGAAGGGTCTCGTAGTCGACTTAATGTATAGAGGTGGGAGACTTTTTTCTTCAAACCTTTACCGCTCTTACATATCTGAGATCGGTCAACCCGTTTTTTCTTCAGCCTATTTAGGGGAATGACAAACTAACCACCAGGGTTGACTTTATGTTCCAAAATAGGGTAATCTGTTACAATTAGAAAAGAAAGAGCCGACCGCAAACGGAGGCCCTGCAAAAATGCAGGGTTTTTTTTGGTCATATTTCTTAGATGATTAATTTATTCCAAAAATTCAAGGCCCTTAAAAGAAGTACTTTTGTATTTAGATTTTCACTTTTATCTCTCTTGTTTTTGGTTCTTTTTTATACTTTTTCATTTTGGGTTTTTAAACTAAATCTTGTTAAGGCTCAAGATCAAGTCGATATTTATTTTGAGCCCAATATTGCAGTATTTCCTCCAGATACCACTTTCAGTTTGACGGTCGATTCCAAAAGCGAAGGAATCGGCTTTATAAGAGTAAAAATTTACTTTGACAATACTTATTTCAGTCTTTCCCAGGAAATTGAAACTACGCCACTTTTGGCTAGTGTGATAGAAAAGACAGGCATGAATGAAGCCAACACAAACGGGCAAATACTGCTTGTTCTGGGTCTTTCTGCTGAACAACGGCAAAGTCCACCTTCAGGAGTTTTTGAATTAGCAAAAATACCTTTGGAGTTAAAGACAGAAGAAACAAATATCCATTCGGAATTGGCAATAGATAGTCAAGACATACAAATTGTAAGCATAGATGCCCAAAATCTAGATTTTCTGACGGAAAATGCGGATTTATTGGCTAACATTGAAGTAACCCCTGAAATTACTCCCACGCCAACCAATTCTCCCTTGCCAACGGATACTCCTACTCCCACGCCTACCGATACACCTTCATCCCCAGATCCGACAACACTTTCTTTAAGTCTTATTAACCCTCCTATCTTGGGTAGTCAGTTTTCAACTGATTTGCAGGTATCAACTTCCACTCCCGTCGTGGGTATAGATGCCGTGGTTAACTTTGATCCATCAAAAGTGGAAGTAGTTTCAATTGATGATAATAAACTTTTAAGCGGAAACACTATCAGTTCTTTTGATAATTCCGCTGGCCTGATTAGAATTTCTCAAATCGAGTCACAGGGGTTTAGCTATGTAGGGAAGGGTTCGGTTGCAGCCGTAAACTTTTTGGCCAAATCTGTCGGAACTACCGATTTTGACTTCGAGTTTGCGCCCAACTCGAAAAGCGAAAGCAATGTGATTGCAGCCGCCAGCGGCCAGGATATTTTGACTCCCCCTCAACCGCTTTCTATAGAGATAATTGATAAGGCCAGCCTTAAGGTTAAACTGACAACGTCCTTTGAGGGGACGAGTGGGCATCAGGTAGCAGGAATTGTTGAAAGTAGCGACGGCTTTTCTAATAGTTTTTCAACGGACACCGAGGGCGTGAGCGCTCCAATTGAATTGCCTGCACAGTTTATTGGAAACACTTACGAATTCTTCGCGAAAGTAACTGGTTTTTTAAGAAAGAAAGCGACCTTACTGGTTGACTCGGGGGAAAATTTAGTGAATTTTGGAAGTCTATTGGCAGGAGACATGAACGACGATGGGGTAGTTAATAATATTGATTTGTCTTTGATGTATGGTAGTTGGTTTGGAGGCGGATCTGCCGACTATAACAAAGATGGAATTGTAAACACTTTTGATTACTGGATCTTAATTCAAAATTTCTTCAAGACCAATGACTGATGCAAAAAAGGTTTTTTTTCTTTCGTTCCTACTGCTTTTCGGCCTTTCAAGGACGGCTTTAGCTACAAATTCCTCGATCTCTTTTTCCGAAAATGCTATATCGCTTGCCGAAGGCAGTCAGAAGAAAGTCGATGTAGTTCTGGATCCTGGTGGCGCTGAAGTTATCGGAATAGACCTTTTTATAAAGTATGACCCCAAGTATGTAAAAGTTATAGAAATCGAGGATTTAAAAGCATTTTCGACTTCACCGGCACAATCGGTCGACAACGATAGCGGCTCGGTCGAAATCGCATTTTCAAACGACTATAGCGTTTTTACAACCGAGAAGAAATCTGTTGCAAAAATAACTTTTGAGGGAAGAGAAAGAACCGAGTCGACAAATGTTTCTTTTGACTTTTCACCCGGGAGTTCAACTGATAGCAATGTTGTTGTTTCTGAGGGCGTCGATATCTTAATAAGAACCGGCAGCCTGCTAGTTAAAGTTGAGAGTCCTGCTTCAGAGTTGACGCCTGGTGTTAGTGTGACATCGGACAATACTTCCGATAAAGACACATCTTCAAAACTGAATCCGTTTAGGAAAAAAGAAGGAATCGTTAAGGGGGCGGAAGATAGCCTGACCATTAAAAGCGACGATAACGACAGTAAATTGAGTGGTAATAGTTATATATATTTTTTGGTAGTTTTTGGTTTACTTATCTCCGGTGGTCTGTCGGGCTATTTTATTGGTAGGATTGGTAGGAAAAGAAGAATATAATTTATTTATGCTTTGTAACTTGGTAAGACGGGTATTTTTCATTGCTTTTTTAGTCGTTTTTTTTGGCTTTTATGTTCCTTCAGTGAGTGCCCAAACCGGCCCTTCGATTAGCAACATATCGGATAATAAAAGCTCTTATCCAAATTCTCAAATTCCCAAGTACGAAAAGTTTGAAATTACTTTCCAGATTCAAAATACAGTCGCCCAAAACTTAAATTTTGCCTATGAACCAAATACCAGCCCTTACCCCGGTTCCGAGAATTATCCCTTTGACCAAGGTATCGCTGTTGATGCAGAATTCCTTCCCCCGGGCCAATCCGATTGGACCAGAGCCTACACCCAACCCGCTTTCTACTACCAAGATTTTCTAGATGAAACCCATCCCAGCCAATGGGGTACTGACTGGTATTACCCGACCACTAATTATTATTGGAAAGTCCGCTATGCTCCTAATCAGGCAGGCACTTGGCAGTACCGCCTCAAGGTCCAAGATGCATCGGGTACTGTAATATCTTCTTCTCAAGGTTTTGAGGTTGTTAATTCGGAAAATAAGGGGTTTATCCGAGTTTCCCAAATGGATAAGCGATACTTTGAATTTGAAGACGGGACATATTTCCCTGCCCTTGGTTATAACATGAATTACAATCACATTCAGTGGATTGATCCCGAAGCTGATAGTCCTACCAGCCAGGGCGATAATATCGATCATTTTCGTGCGATGGGGGATAACGGCATCCAGCTTATTCGTGTCTGGCTTTCCCAGTGGTCAATTTTTGGTTCGCACTGGAATCCATGGCGGGATGCTGCCAGCAACGGGAATGATCCGCCTTGGACTTGGCTTATGTATGATCCGGGTACCAACCCGGTAACAGAGTTTGCTTTTCAGATAAGTTCTAATCCCAGCCGGTGTTTTATGTACGGCTTAAATTCTCCGCATCCGCCGGTAAAACCCAATACCCGTTATCGTTTACGCGTGAACTATAAAACCTTGGGTATAGAGGGTCCGGCGGTTAACGGGCAACCTTACGGTTTTGTTGTCAAATTTACCAATACCAGCGATAATTGCAACCTTGCCGCAAGTGGTTCCAAGATTACCCCAGTACAACCCAACAACGTTGCCGCCTGGCAGACTCTTGAAGGTAATTTTACTACCCAAGCCGACCAGCGTTTTCTCGACTTTATTGTTTTAGCTTTGGAAAATGTCAGCGCCGGTATGGCTGAAGTTCGTTATGTTTGGATAGAAGAGGATTTGGGTAATGGTCAGTATGGCTCCAATATTTTGCCCAAGCCTTTCATGGATCATCACCGCTATTTTGATCAGCGCAATTCCTTTGCTTTTGATAAAGTCGTTAACATGGCAGAAGAGTATGGTGTTTATCTTCGTCCGGTAGTTTTAGACTGGCGGGAAGAAATTTTAGCCAGTTTTGGCTGGAACGGATTGTACACTGCTTCCCCCAATAGTGCTTACCTTTATGGACCGACTGATGGTTCGGTGACTCGAAGCCGTTGGTTGCAAAAGCAATGGTGGCGATACCTGCAAGCCCGTTGGGGATATTCCACAGCCATTCATTCCTGGGAATTTGTCAATGAAGGTACGCCCGGTACCGAACACGCTGTTGCTGCAGATTTGATGGGGCGGTATTTTCATCAGTTCACACCCAGACATTTGTCGGCCACATCTGTCTGGAATGGAACAACTTCGAGTTGGAACCTGAGTAATTATCCTGGAATTGATTTCGGCGATGTCCATTGTTATAACCGCCGAAGCGGTTCTGCCTGTGTTCCTTTGGAAGATTTCTACGATGCCGCCCAAGCTACCATAGATGCCGCAAGTCTTTGGGGTCCGCAAAATTCCGCTCGCTGGCCGGTAATCCGAGGGGAGACGGGTTTTGTCAACAGTGATAATTTGGATCCCAACCTTGATATTCATACGGATAGAAATGGAGTTTGGTTGCACAACTTTCTCTGGGGAGGACTTAATTCCAATGGGCTCATTGAGTCTTACTGGTTTGAAAATTGGCATATTTACGACTGCCCCGGGGGTCCACCCTGCTCGATTAGAATGGATTTTGATCACAGGCACCATTTCAAAGACGTTTTTGATTTTGTAAAAAACATTCCCCTCAATCTTGGTGGTTATCAGAACTTAGCCGCAACTGTTTCTGATGCTAATGTACGGGTTGTTGGGCAGAAAAATCCGTCCACAAACCGTGCCCATTTGTGGATTCAAAATAAACGTCACACTTGGTGTGCGGTATCGGGGAATATTTCTGGTTGTCCCCAAGTCTGGGACAGTAGTCGTCTAGCCGGAAGTGTTATAGTCGCCGGATTTAGTGCAAATGCTATTTTACCAGTTGAGTGGTGGTATTTTGATACCAACACCGGGTTAACTAGGCCGCCCCTTTCGTCGCTAACCACCGACAGTCAGGGGAATCTGGTTATAAATTTAAATAATTTGCCGTCAAGCGTTGCAGATGCTGGAATTAAAGTAGGAGATTATTCACAGATTGGTCCGTCTTTGTTCCCTTCACCTACACCAACTTTAGTGCCGGTTCAGGGAGATGCAAACGGCGATGGAAGAGTTGACGGCATAGACTATGTTATCTGGCTAAATCATTATGATACAACTACCTCAAATGGATCATCTGACGCAGACTTTAACTCTGATGGGGCAGTTGACGGGATAGACTATGTTATCTGGCTAAATCATTATGATTAACAAAAAGCTATATAATAAATCTATGAGACTCAAGGAGGTTGTCTTTCCACTTTTAGGAATCGTTATGGGTTTAGTTTTTTTGGCGACTCCGGTTAATGCGCAATCTAGCTCGGACTGGTATACAACAGCAGGTAATTTTAAACGCGAAAGTCGAACAGATGCCGGGCCTACTGGGAATTTAAGTGTTGAATGGTATCGACCAATAGAAGCATATATTGACCAAAAAACTCAAGTAATCGCTGTTCAGGGCAAGCTTTACATAGCGACAAGCCGCGGCCTTTATGTTTATAACGCGGCTGATGGCGTACTCGTTTGGAAATACGATAGCGAAATGCCAATTTTTACTCCGACGGTGGTTAATAATGTGGTTTATTTCGGCAGTTACGATAAAAAGATCCATGCTTTGACCGCTACAAATGGCTCAGCAGTTTGGGAATTTAGCGGGGCTAAGGCGGGCTTCAGCGGCAGCCCTATTGTAGTAAATAACAGAGTTTATTTGGGTGGCCGCGACGGCTATTTCTATGCGCTCGACGCAGCGAATGGGAATTTGGTTTGGCAGTATCCGGCCGCTAATCAAATAGCCCTAGGTCCGATACTGATTTCTCCAGCTTATGATAATGGCGTTTTATATTTTGCTTCTCAAAATATGAAGGCCTATGCGCTTAATGCTACGACCGGGGTCAAGGCTTGGGAATCCGCGACGCTGCCCGGATCTCAATATCAATCATTCTGGCCGGTAATCTACCAAAATTATGTCATTTTTTCGGCTTCAGAAGATTTTCGAAACGGTAAGCGTCCAGGACAAAATAGTCCTTTATACTCTGATCAGATCTGTGATATGTTTCCAGAACTAAACTGCACAAATTATACAGGTTCGGCATACCTTGGTCCCACAGTGACACCCCCGGCATGGGCCAGTGGTATGACTACATATAATGCGGCTCCGCGAATAACCGAATATTTTGAAAACCATGGACAGACTTTGGTAGACCAACGAAAATACAAACCTTGGAGGCGGCCATTTGTAGTACTCAACAAAAGTAATGGGAGCGAATTTACCTTTGATTCCGATGGTGATGGATATCCTGAGTATATGCCGGCCGTCTATTACGGTACTGGATCGGGTAATGATTACCCCCCAATTGTGGGAGCAAATGGTAATCTCTATTACAATAGCGTTTTCCAAGCTTCCGGCGATCCGCGGGGAACTGTATTTGCTTGGAATCCACTAAACCCTACCTATTTAGCTCTGGCTGGGACAGGAGGTTTTGGAGCTGGAAATGGGGCTACGGCTGAGCCTCAATCCATTTCGATGGGGGGCAGTGTAATATTCCGCAGCGTATGTTGTGATCGATTTGCTGATTATTTTTCCCTAAACGGCGGCGGTATGTTCTGGCAATATGATTTATCATCCAAAGCCCCTAATTATAATGAGATGTGGACGATTTTAGATTGCGGCCACCCAAATCTTTGCGGTTTTTACTCCGGGCCGAATGACTCAGTAAATGGGTTATATCACACTCATGGTGATCAAACTGCATTTGTTGCCCATCAAAATAGAGTTTTTATTCACAGGGGCAACGCTCTTATTGCATTTGGTCCAAACGGGGGAGCCAGAAAGCTGGCTACCCAGGCACTTACGTCTAAGAGTGATACGGCTCCAGCCATTTCCCTCGATGCACTTAAAAATCGCTTAGAAAATGAAGTTGATAAACACGTATCCGCAGGTCACCTTCGACCCGGATATTATAACGTCAATCAATTTATGTATGACTATATTTCTGACTATTTTAACAATCCGGGCGACACACTTTACACCTTGTCTTTAGCTTATCCCCACCTCTCTTTGAACCTCCAAAGCCGACTAAAGACATTTTTACAGCAGGAATATCAGACTTATTTTCAGACTAATGCTTATGCGAGCGTAGGTTGGGCGACAGGGATAGCGCGGGAAGATATGAATTTTCCCCCCGATATATCACCAGATTTTGCCACCTTTGGACCGGGGTACGGGACCTCTGGGGCTTCTTATAATTATCCGCCGCAAAATCTGTATGCGATGTATTTGTATGCAAAAAATGTTTTGGGTACGGACACTACGGCGGTTCGAGCAGTTTATGACCGGGCTAAAACATTAATTACCAATGGCACAATTTCTCAAACTGCTCCGCGCTTAAGCGGTAGTGCCAATGTTTGGGAAATGAATTCTTGGATGGCAGGGTATCAGGGATTTTTGAATTTACACACCCTGGCCGGGATTGGTACTGGAGATGCATCTTTGAAAAACAGTATCCAAACTGAATTGACTAATCTCAAAACTTACCGCTGGAGTACCTTTAGTAAGGACACTCCGTTTACTGGCACAGACGAAGTTTCCTATCATAAACGCAATATGAATATTGCCAGAAACTTCCTGGGTCTGGTGCCGGAGATAGCTGATGCCTATGCAACTAATTTAAACGCCCAAGTCGGTTCGGCTCTTGCGGACTACAATACAATCGCTCCTTATTGGTTTGTAGCCCGGTACGAAGCTGCCCAGGGAGAGTCGGTAATGCAGTCGCTTTATGATTATCCGGCCCTTTTCCAAGCTAAAGCTTGGATACAAAACGAGTCACGCGAAAATCTCTATAAGTATTTGGATACTCCTGCATTTCAACGTGGCGACCTTTTCTTTATTCAAAATTTAGTAGCTACTATAGAAGCACCTTCTTCTGGGGTGGATCCTGGAGCCGGGGTAACTGATTCTCCAACTCCAACTTTAGTGCCGGTTCCTGGTGATGCAAATGGAGATAGGGTGGTAGACGGAATTGATTATGTTATCTGGCTTAATCATTATAATCAGGCAGCAGGAAACGGAAGTTCTGGTGGGGATTTTAATGGCGATGGGGCAGTTGATGGAATTGATTATGTGATATGGCTAAACAATTACGGATCTTAAAGAGAAAAAATGCATACCTTTGTCATATTGGTTGGTGTTTTGGTTTTATTTCAGATTACTGCATTTACTAATCTAATTTCTGCCCAGACTCCGGCACATCCTTTTATGCTTGTCAGTGCAGACCAATTACCTGCTCTCAGAGCCCGGGCCAGTCAAGAGCCTTGGTCAAGTATGAAAGCCGATGCCATTTTCGATTGTCAAAATTTAACCTATAGCCCAGGCGACCTTCAGGATTACGATAAAGGGTACCGAATGCAAAATATTATGAGTGCCTGTTCCTTGGCTTTTATACTAGATGATGCTAACCGTATGCAGTATAAACAGAAAATTCTAAATGTGATGCCGATGTGGGCTGATATTTTGGTAGTTCAGCGCACACCAAATTACTCCGCAGCCTTCTTTATGGCTCCGGCCGCCGCTTTTTTAGATTCTATCCTGGCTATGGATATTATTTACAACGATTTAACCTTAGCAGAGAAAACCAGCGCAGAAAATTGGTTACTTCAGGAATATAACCACTACTACAATGCCCCTCCAGCCAACCCACCCGCATTTGAAGGCACACAGTTGGTTTGGAACATTTACAAAGGTAAAGACGCAAGTGATCCTTATATTAATGCGTTAGTGAAAGGGGGTCAGAGAGATGATTATCGGCCCATAGTGGGTTATAAGCCCCAGATGGATATGCTTTTTACTCCGGACGGGGTTTATTACGAGGGACCTTTTTACGGTACCGTAGCTTTTGCACACCAGCGGGGGGAAAGATCTCATATTATAGATATTTTGGAACACACCAATATCATTAGAAATATCGATTTTGACGGGAACGGGGTAGCAGACAACTACAGTTTTTATCAAGATCCCAAATATCAAAACCTGTATGAGTGGCTTTTTGGCTATGCTTCCACCCCGGCAGGGATTCAAGCCCCCTTTGGTGACAGCTCGGATTTTTACCCGGTTTGGTCGGAGAATTTCGGCTACTATACAATACATACTGCTCATACGGGACAGGCATCCAAGTTTAGTCAAGAGGCCGGACAATATGCCATGTGGCGGCGGACGCAGTTTGCAGACAAACCTTCTCAAGACCCGATATTTCTTCCGGGGCGACTGCTCCAATATGTTTTATTATCATATCCTTTGCCGGCTCCGACTGCCCCAATCAGCAGAATATTTAATGACGGAGGAGCTTTTTTTATGGACCACAATTTGACTAAAAATTCATTGTACGGCGCTTTGTGGAACGTAAAGGCAACCGAAGAGTATTTTAATGACCCAAATATGGTTTATTTCCATGCCCACAATGATACCAACTCGATACATGTATCTGCTTACGGAGAGCCGCTTCTTCTAAATGTAGGTTTCAAAGGGGCTGGGGGAGCCCAAGGGGCGGATGAGTGTTTAGGGTTTTCCACTAACTATATGACGCACCGGGCGGTAGGAAATAATACGGCACTGATAAATTACAATATTGGTAACCCGAACGATCCAAGTGAAGCAAATGACCATCGGTATAAGTTTGGTGCTGGAATTAGCGAAGGGTTTACCGGAAATGGAATTGATTATGCATCCGGGGATTCCGGGCTGGCTTTACCCAATGGTAAGCATCAGCGTAATTTTATTTTTGTCCACCCGCAAATTGGAAGTAACGGCTATTTTATACTGTTTGATGAAATAACCGGTAATGCCGGGACAAGTACTGCCCATATTGCTTTACACCCAAATTCAGATTTGACTGCTGCCGTCAGTTCAAATCAGGAATACCGGGCTCCAATTCCCGCAACTCCTCGGACTTGCTATGATCCCGAAACAGGCGACCCTTTTTCTTGTTCGGTGGCTTTCACCAACCAAAGCGCTGGCATAAGCGTATTTTTGGCCACACCGCCTCAAAGAGTGGATCTTCTTGACGGAGCACTTTGTCATTGGGAATACTATGATGACCACGCTCCTTATGTGGGCAAGTACATTTTTTCTACCTATCCGCTTAGCAGTAGCCGGAAGAATATTGTAACTGTTGTTTTTCCTTACGATAGCACTCATGCCGCAGCCGGTTTTTCCCGCCTGAGCGGGAGCAATTACACAGGAGCATCCGTACAACATCCAGCAAGTATTTTTGACACAGCCCTGGAATCTTCTGCTCCAACTTCGGATATCCGGCATGACTTAGTGACTTTTCGAGGGAAAGCGGTTTGGTACAGAACCCAGAATTCTCAAACTAGCGCTTACTTTGTCCGCCAGGGAAGTTTGTTTCGCGATTCCGCCACTCCTCAAAGAGGTTTTGAAGCCACGAACTCGGTTAGTTTGTATATGAGTGATGAGGGAGGAAATGTTATTTCTCAAGGAAGCGATATTACTTTTTATCGACCGGGATTGATAACAATCTATTTGAATGGTCAAGCTCAGACCCCTCTTTCCAGCGGAACTGACTGGGTTAGAATACGGATATCAAGCGGAAGTTACCAGATAGCATTTAATAATCAGTCTAGCTCAACACCAATACCAACCCTAGTACCCATCCTGGGTGATGCTAATAACGACCGCCGTGTTGATGGAATCGATTATGTTATCTGGCTCAATCATTATGGTGTAACTACCTCAAATGGGTCATCTGACGCAGACTTTAACTCTGATGGACGAGTTGATGGCGTAGACTATGTAATATGGTTGAACAACTATGGAACACAGTTGTGAAATCCTGAGTGAAGCCGAAGGACTGAACCATTATAATGTATAGACAGTGAAGAAAAAATTAACACACTCATTGATTTTTTTAGCAGTATATTTTTCCATAAATATTATGGGGGTAGGGATAGTTAGTGCTCAGATTGACCCTAATTTAAATACTCGTTTGCAACAGGCCCCGATCATCGTTAACCGCACCAGCCTGTCGCTGTTTGAGCAAATTCCAGACTTATATATCCAGCGGGCCGCGGCCATCCCTATGATCTTTGGCAACCGCTCGGTTGGTGTTAACACTGATGAAGCGATCAGCTGTTTAGTATGGGAATCGGATGAAGCTTGTTGGGACAATAGGCCTAATTGTCTGCTTGACTGTATAAAATTGGATCACGCCGACCCAACTTACAATCTTCCAGCAGACACCATTAACTGGTATAGACCAGGAGGTTATAACCGGACGAACTGGATTCATGAACCGTTTGCCGAAACTTGGTATACAATGACTGCCGACTACATGGCTCTTTTGGATAACAATCAAGTCCAAGGTCAACGGAGTATTAATAACTTTTCGGTTTACACCTTCCAATTCAGCTATTTAAACGTGCTTGATTTTGACTCGATCGCTGAACAACCGGGTGGCTTTTTTTGGAACAATGCCGGGGATAAAAACGATGTTTATGATCTGGAAACGCGGTTGGCAAGATTCCCCAATAAATATTTTATCTTTATGACTTCAAGTTTGGCTCGAAGTATTGGCAATAGTGTGGCTACCGATTTCAACAACCAAATGCGTCAATATATACAACAACGTGATAGTTTGGGAAAGTATAGGGTCTTCCTGGATTTTGCCGATATTGAATCCCACTTGCCCGATGGGTCTCCCTGCTATGATGATCGTGACGGTGTCCAATATTGTCAATCTCCCGGGGTGTGTGAAAATTTAGCCAATGACGGTATTAACTATCCAGCGATATGTCAGCATTATACTGTCGAGACCACGAATGGTCATCTAACCATGGGGCCGATTCGGATTCGTATCGCAAAAGCCTTTTGGGTTCTGATGGCACAACTTGCCGGCTGGAATCCGGGGGGAGTAAATCCGAGCCCAGTACCATCACAGACTTCCACTCCAACACCCTCGATAAATCCTGGAGCTAGTGTAACTGATATTCCAACCCAAATGCCCACTTCTTCTCCAACCCAACCGCCATTGCCCGGAGATGCGAACGGGGATAGGAGAGTTGACGGAATAGATTATGTAATTTGGCTAAATCATTACAATCAGGAAACAAATGGAGGATATCTCGATGGAGATTTTAATTCAGACGGGATGGTTGACGGTATTGATTATGTTCTTTGGTTAAACAATTATGTATGAATTTTTTATGGCTCATCCCGAACGATTGGAGTGAGTGAGGGGTTGAATAATTACCAGAGATAGTTTACTCTAAATTGTAGTTCGTATAATATTATGAAATTATTGGAAAGGCCTTTTAACAAATTCATAAAACGCATCAAAGATATTTATTGGAAATTCAAGATCTATTTACCCAAAGGAATAATTCCCCAATTTATTATCGCCGCTACTTTAATTATAAGTATCCCGTTAATAATTTACCTTGTTAATCGTCCCGCCGACATAAGGACACAAGCCGATGCTCCGACCGTCGACATTTTCTTTGGTCCAAGCGAACAAAACTTGCCCCCAGATGCTCACTTTAGACTAATGATAAATTCTAATGAAATTGAAATATCCTTTGTTAGACTAATTTTTAATTTTGATCCAACCAAACTCCAGCTTTTGGACGAGATTCAGATAAGTAGCCTTAATACAGTTGTAAGCGAGTTTTCTTTGACTTCTATTTCTGGTACAGAAAATGATGCTACGGCCCTCCTCATCGACAATACAGATATTCAAATAGTCGATAGTACTGCTGCTTCTTTGGGCGGCAACATTGATCCTGCTAATTTAGTTCTCAATTATATTTCACCAACTCCAACTCCCGAACCCACGGCTACTTTGACTCCTGTGCCCACAGAGATTCCGACCGAAGCACCTACAGCTACCCCCGTGGCGCCGACCCTACCGGGAGGTGGAACATTTGGAGGAGAACCTACAAGTACTCCAACCTCTACTCCCGCTCCTACTAATACACCAACACCCCAACCGACCGCAACGAGTGTTCCTGTCACACCCACAGTAACCCCTTACCCAACAGTTACTTTTTCTCCCAATAATCCAACGGCAACTGCGATAACCGTACAGCCAACGACTACTACACAAACTTCAACAGGAAGTTCAGGATCCTCTGGGGGTGACGGAGGAAGTAGCAGTGGTGGAGGTTCATCGGCCTCTTCGGGTAGTTCAGGTTCATCAACCTCGACTTTGAATAAAAAAGGAGATGTTAACAAAGACGGTAGAGTTACGATTATTGACCTATCCACAGTTCTCTCAAAATTCGGCAAAACTGGTTCCCAGGGTGGTGCAGATTTGAATGGCGACGGAAGAGTAACTATACTGGATCTAAGCATTATTCTCTCAAACTATAATAAATAATGAAAAAAATAACTGCCCAACTCTTTGTCTTTTTTAGCTTTTTTGTCTTGTTTTTGGCCGTTCCCTCGTCTGTCTTTGCGGCTACATTCAGCCTTAGTCCTACTTCTGGTACCTATTCGAAAGGCTCTACCTTAAAGATGAATGTAAGTGTCGCGACAGGAGGAGAAAACGTAAATGCGGTTCAGGCTAACATTATCTATCCTGCGGACAAGCTTCAGTTTTCAAGCGTATCTACCGGCGGCTCGGTTTTGACAATAATTGCTGAAAAGGGGGGTGGGGGAGGTTTTGTAAGAATCGGCGGAGGGACGCCTACACCCGGATTTTCGGGCAGCAAATTCATAGCTTCTGTAAATTTTATTGTCTTAGCTGACTCCGGCTCCGCGACATTGAGTTTCGCAGGCGATTCGGCAATTTTAAAAGATGCCGACAATTCCAATATTTTCACAGGAGGCTCAACCGCCAACCTTTCACTTTCAGGTTCAGGTAGCGAGCAGTCATCCTCCGGTTCTCAAACTACCCAGACTTCAACGGGAGTGGCGGCATTAACTATTAGTAATGTCCAGGTTACAGAAATTACTAAGACTTCTGCTAAAGTTACATGGAATACAAATCTTGCTGCAAGTTCTATTGTCGAATACGGGGTAACAGGTAATTACGAGTTCAATTTTCTTTCAGAAGAACTTACAAAGGACCACGTTGTTATCTTGGCGGAAGGAACTCTTATTCCTGGCACAACTTACTACTTAAGAGTTAAATCTATCGATTCAAAAGAAAACGAGGCGGTGGGTGATGCAACGACCTTTTTGACACCCGGTTTTTCGATAAAGTTAAAGATATTAGACATTAATGGATCTCCCGTTGAAGGGGCTAGTATTTCTTTATATTCTGAGCTCAAAGAAAGCGTCACAGACGAAAACGGTGAAGCTACTTTTGAAAACGTGGCGCCAGGGGAGCACGGCCTAATTGTCAAGTACAAAGGAAAGACCAAAATAACCAAAATTAATGTTGTAGAAAGCGACACTCTGCAAACTTTCGAAGAACAATTTTCTGAAAGTACTGCAAATATCCAAAACTGGATACTTTACGGTGGTCTGGCTTTTGGGGCTGTAGTTATCTTAGTGCTAATCTTAATTTTATTTCTGAAGTTAAAAAAGAAGAAAGAAGAAAGAAGCAACCCCGGTGACCCTCCAACAGTCGTAAGTCAGGTCTAAGTTTGTACTTCTCTTGAAAGATTCTTTACTTGTGCTGGAGCCAGGATTCGAACCTGGGTAGCCCGTCCGGGCGGCAGTTTTACAGACTGCTCCGATTGTCCACTCCGGCACTCCAGCTAAATAAAATGTGTGTTTGCACTTGAGCCGTCTTAGGGATTCGAACCCTAGACCTGCTGTTTACAAAACAGCTGCTCTACCACTGAGCTAAGACGGCAAACGCATCTCAGCGGCCAAGCTTTGCTTACCGAGTCTGACTCGGCCAAGCTTTGCTTACCACTGAGCTAAGACGGCGAGACTGACTGATTATAACATTACAGAAGTTATTATTGAAGCTGGATTTGCTCAAGAATGACCCTGCTTTGGGTTCGGAAGAAGACTTTTCCCGGATGAATCCAGGTGGGTAGGCTGTCTCGAAGTCCTTAGAATCCCTCGATTTCTCTCGGGACTCCGTGGAAATCGGGAACTTTGCCCCGAGGCCCTTAATTAATGGGCACCCATTGTTTAAAAAACGGTGAGAAAAGGCTTTCCCGAATCCCCTCCACAGGGTCACTTATATTGTAGCAAGAAAGGTCAATAGTTGAATAGAGCAAAAATAACCTTAGGGTATAAGGATATTTAGTAATAATCTTCGAATAGGGAATAAAACGTATGAGAGTGGGGCTACTCTTCCGAATATAGGAAAAACAAGGAATAACAATATAATCATGCCGTATCTTCTAAGGAAGATGTCTGCTTCATATGCCTGATCTTGAGGTAATAATCCTATAAATATTTTCCCCCCATCCAGAGGGTGAATCGGGATAAGGTTAAATAATCCAAGTACAATATTAATGTCTATTGTATAAGTAAGAAGATTTATTAAAAAAGACGTGGAAGGAAAGTTGAAAAGAAGTAACCTTAATATTATTGAAAGTAAGATAGCTAAGGAAAAATTTGAGAGAGGTCCTGCCAGCGAGATTGTTGCGGAATCTTTTCTGGGATTTTTCAGGTTATAGGGATCAAATTGAACAGGTTTTGCCCAGCCAAAAATTAATGGTGATCTGGTGATAATTAGAAAAAGTGGAACCAATACTGTCCCGACAGGGTCAATATGTGCCAGAGGATTAAGTGAAAGTCTACCTTGAAGTTTGGCGGTTGGATCTCCCAATCTATAAGACATCCACGCATGAGCGGTCTCATGGATTGTTATGGCTACTAGAAAGGAAATAACGGGTATAAGAATTTCCATAATTGCTTTTGATATTAAGGCGCTTTATTAGTATAATAGACAAGCTTTGCAGAAGCAAAGCAAATAATTGTTAGATAGCTATATGGCTGAATGGTTTTTTTATGAATATAATAATTATTATTCTTAACCATTTAACTATCTAACCATTTAACCATGTCATATATTTGTCAAATTTGCGGTAAAAAAAGTGTCGTCGGAAGTTCTCAAAAGCACAAAAGGGGTGTTGCGGGAAAACGTTGGATAGATAGAGTAACTCCGACTCCGCGTCTATTCAAACCTAATTTGCAGAGAGTTACCCTCAGAATTCGGGGAGAAGAGCGCCAAATGCGCATATGTGCAAAATGTTTGAAAAGAATCAAAAAATTCGGAGCTGTTAGGAATTATAAAAGTATTTCAGTTGTTTGATTGGCCAATCTAGAATTTTGCTTCAGGGTAGCCTTCGAGGAATTGCTTCCAGGAAACGGGGGATTTGCCTTCAAGTTGGATGAGGTCAGGCACTAGGCACTGGGCACTAGGCACTAGTTTAGTAGCTGGTAGCTTGGATCCAGTAGCTTGGATTGATTCGAGATGGGCTTTGAGAATTTTCAGTCTTATTTGCTCTTTGTCCTTAGCTCTTTGTCCTAGCCGGACGAAAGTCCAGGCTGTTGGCCATGGTTGCATGGCGCGAATGAAATTGTGGACAGTGATTGGTGTACAGTGAACAGTGAGATCCCCGATAAAACTAATTTTCCACTCCTTTTGTTTTTCTGACCACTGACCACTGACCACTGACCACAACATCTGCGGTGGAATAAATGCGTCTTCTTTTTTGGTTTCACGAGTAAATGTTGTTAACTTATGATCCTGTTCGCGGGGGATAATTTTACCTGACAAATAGGGAGGGATGAGGGTAGTCAAAACTTCTGCAGACCTTTCAAATAAGCGTCTACGTAAAGTTTCGGTTGTGTCTTCTGGTAGAACCTCGTCTTTAAATTGGGAAATTATCGGACCATGATCCAGTTTTTCATCAATTTTAATAATTGTTGCACCCGCCTGATCTTCGGAGATAATTATGGCTTGAATGGGAGACGAACCGCGCCACTTTGGTAAAAGAGACGGATGGATGTTTAAAATGCCGTGAGGGAAATGATTAATAACTTCGGCTGGAATAATTGTGCCATATGATGCTAAAACGCCTAAATCTGCCTGAATTTTATTTTTTAATATGTCTTCTGGATCGAAGAACTTAGGAACCTTTTTCTTGAATGCCCAGGTATCAACAGGCGAGTAGGATAATTCCTGTTTTCTTCCGGTCGGCTTCGGAGCTTGAGTAACTACTGCAGCAATTGGTGACTCGCCCGTTTTAGGCTTGAAAGTCCTATGTAAGCTTTCTAAGACGGGGACTACATAATCTGGGGTACCGAAAAATATAATCTTCATAATAATTCATCCTTCGACTGCGCTCAGGCCTTCGGCTCTGAGGCTCAGGCTCGAAGAGATGGAACTAAAGTTCGACTTCTTCCCACTCTCCATCAATATACTCATAGAGCGGTTTTTTTTGCTCCAGGAGGCGGTCAACGAAAAGTATGCCGTTTAAATGGTCTATTTCGTGCTGAATAATTTGGGCTTCAATCCCAAAAAAAGTTTCAGTTCTGGTAACGCCTTCCTCATTAAGATATTTTATGGTAATTTCAGCGCTTCGTTTAATCGGCCCGTAATAGTTAGGAAGCGACAGACAGCCCTCCATAATTTTTCTGCCGGCTGCCCCATCTGTTGGACGAGGTCGTCCTTTAGATGACTTTTCTTCCTTTTTGATTTCCGTTTCCGTTTTAACGACTTCAGGATTAATAATAACCTTGATTTTACTATCCGGCATAATAACAAAGACCCTGACATTTTTTCCGATTTGCGGCGCCGCAAGACCGACTCCCTCGGGATCTTTTTGGACAAGAAGAGTTTCTTTTAAATCTTTGATAAGCTCTTTAATTTTTTTATCAACTTTGCTCGCCGGTTTTGAAACCACTCTTAAGCGGCGATCTTTTGTATTTAAAATTTCTCTAACCATACTGCAGATTATATCATGAAAACGGCCAAAAATTAGTTGTACATCAAATTCCTAATTCGTCTAACTCCCTCTTAACTTCGGGATCATTGGAAGAGATATTTTCTAAAATATAAAGAAGTTCTTCTTTGGCTTTTTCCTTTTCGCCTTTATCAATATACAAAAGGGCAAGGGCATAGTGAGCCTCCTTATAATTCGGTTTCATCTCAACCGCCTTTTGGATAATTTCAATTGCCTTTTCATAATCGCCGGTACGAAGATAGGTCACGCCCAGATTATAAGAAAGTTTCGCTTCGGTTGGGGCAAACTTTACCGTTTCTATTAATGTATTGCGAGCACTGATCAGAAAACTCGGATCGATTATCGACAATTTGATAAACATGTTGGCTCTATCCCTTTTTAAAGTGATATTTGCTGGTGAAAGTTTTGCTGCCATATCAGACTCATAAATTGCAATTTCCACGAATTTTTTTGCAAGATCTTCATCGCCTTCCTCGTAAGCGATGATTGCTAGAGTTGATGCAACGTCAGCCAGTTCTCCATGATAAACGCTTTCTTTTGGAGAAAGCATTGCGGCTTTCGCAAGTGTAGCCTGGGCTTTAATATATTCCTGCGAATCGTTAAACATCTTTCCTTTTGCATAAAGAAAGTCTCCATACCAGTATTTTCCTATGGAAAATAGCGCAAAGAGCATAGTACAAAAAACAAAGAAGACTAGGGTTTTTTGTGAGTTAGATGATTCGATTTTTTCAAATCTTTGCACTTTGTCCTCTGCACTTTGTCCTGCAAGCGTAATTGCAAATGCAGGAAAGAGGAAAAATTGTAGTGCGACGGGGACGACGGAAAAGCCAAAGAAGTTGGTCATAAGGATTGATATAAAGCCAGATAATAATGCTATGCTCAAAAGACTAATTTCTGATTGCTCTGATTGGCCTAATTGGGATTTGGAATTTGGGATTTGTTTAGAAATGGCGGATAAATCCTTTGGACTTTGTCCCAGAAATTTGATATTAGAAATTTGGTAGACAGAGAAGCATATTAGTAAGAGATATGCGAGGAGTCCAACCGTGCCTGCAGTTGCAGCATAGTTAAGGTATTCATTGTGTGCTTTATTGTAAAGAAAGTCCCACTCCGAAACCAAATTATGTTCTACCGGCCGGAAGTTATAGTAGGAAAAGGCAAAAGTTTCTACGCCCGTACCCAAGATTGGATAGTGTTTCCAAATATCGATTGCCCCTTTCCAGACAATTTTTCTAATTTCTACGGAAGACGAACCTCCTACCTCGAGCGCAGGACCCGCCTTCACCCCTTCGGCGTCGCTCAGGGCTTCGGCGGGCAAGCCCTCATTTTTTAAATTCGGAGTCCAAGGAGTGCCGCTCGCCAGGGCGAGAATTACAAACGCCAAATTACAAATTACAAATGTTTTGAGAAAGTGTTTTTTTTCAATATTATGTTTAAGGGAGAATAAGAAAGACAGTGCCCAGAAAGTCAAGTTTGCTACTCCAAATCCAAGTAATCCAGATCTAGACTTGGTGAACAATAAAGTTGAAAAGAATAAAATTGAAAGGGTAACCCAAAAAACAAACTTTAAAATATTTGTCTTTTTGCTTTGTAATTTTGATTTTTGATTTTTGATGCTTCGACTTCGCTCAGCATCAATCCTGAACTTTGCCGAAGGATTGATATTTGATATTAAAGCGAACCCCCACGTTAATGGTGTGAGTGCTACTATCCAAGCCGCCAACCAATTGGGTTGCCCAAGGGTTGCATAGACTCTATTTTGAACGTCCTGTACCCAGCATGAAGCATCGAAGCTACGAAACTCCGGAACTAAAAGACAGCTGAATGAGCGGCCGAAGTGCTCAAATATCGCCCAGATACTTATTAAAAATGCGCTTGTGATAAGAATTTTTATTGATTTTATTACCTCTAAACGATGCATATTTGAAACAAATGCCCAGTAGAGAAGCGAATAAGAAAGACTTGATGCCAAACCTCCATGGAAGCGGGAATAGTAGCCTAAAAGGGAAGTTCTTGAATCTATGGAGATTAAGGTACTTAGGAATTGAGAAATCAGGAAAATTATTAAAGGTATATCCAATATTGTGCGACGAAAGATAATCTTTTTCTCGAGAATCATGCGGATAAGCCATAACGAAACAATAAATGTTGTTAACGCGTAGGTTAGTACCATTTTGTTAAATTCAAAAAGCTCTGAAGTTTGAGGATGAAAAATAAGAGGTACACTAAAAAACAACAGATAATAAACTACTGTGATACTATTTTTAATTTTTTCGACCATACTTACTCCAATTTACAACAAAATCAATATCTTTTAAACGAGATTTTAGTGTTGGGGTTTGCCCTCACACCAAGTTAGTAGCTGATTTTACAAAATATGCTCCTAATTATAATAATTTTGGAACATTCAATAACAGTAAGATATTAATAATCTTACGTTGCAAATCAGTTTAATATTTTCTGCTAACTTAGTGTTGGGGTTTGCAACTTTTAAGCAAAAAGTTATACTGCGGTAAGGTATGAAGATATCTACGAAACTTAAAAATGTTGGCGGCATCTTGCCTTCTTTGCATATAAATAGACTTTTTGGAATCTTCTCTCATGATGTTGGTATCGACTTAGGAACTGCTAATACACTTGTCTGGGTTAAGGGTAAAGGGATTGTCATAAGGGAACCCTCTGCTGTTGCCAGGCATAAAAAGTCGAAAGAAATTCTGGCAATTGGAACATCTGCAAAAAAAATGGAAGGACGTGCTCCATCAACAATTGAGACTGTTAGGCCATTAAGAGACGGAGTTATTGCTGATTTTGACGCAACTGCAGCTATGCTTTCTCATTACATAAAGCGCGTTCATGAATCTGGCGGAATTATACCCAAAATTCCCCGACCAAGAGTTGTTATCGGAATTCCGTCAGGAGTAACAGAGGTCGAAAGGCGGGCGGTTGCTGATGCTGCGGTTACATCTGGGGCGCGTGAAGCTCATCTAATCGAGGAACCAATGGCTGCTGCAATCGGGGCAGAATTACCCATTGAAAAACCTGAGGGCATTTTTATTGTAGACATCGGTGGAGGAACTTCCGAGATGGCTGTAATCTCCTTGGGGGGAACCGTTGTTGGGCGATCAATAAGAATTGCCGGAGACGAAATGAATGAGGCGATAGTTAGCTACGTCAGACTTAAATATTCACTTTTACTGGGAGAACCAACCGCAGAGGAAGTGAAGATATCAATCGGGACTTCCAAACCCACAAAAGAGGAGAAGTACTTTGTGGTTCGAGGGCGAGACCTGGAAACCGGTCTACCGAAATCAATAAAACTCTCAAGTTCAGAAATAAGAGAGGCTCTCGCGCCAGTTATTCAGGAGATTGTTGGAAATATCGTAGAGACGTTGGAGGAAACACCGCCCGAACTTGTATCTGATATTATGGAAAAAGGGATTGTTATGGCCGGAGGAGGATCGCTTTTGCCTGGAATTGGTGAATTTGTTGCAGAAGCTACCAAAATGCCTACCTATATAGCCGATGACCCCCTGACTTGTGTAGTTAGAGGATGTGGAAAAATCTTAGAAGACCTTACGCTTTTGACTAGAATTAAGTTTACGCGTGGTATCTAAATATTGACGTGCAATCCCAGCGGTATTTAACTCGATGCGAATAGTGCGAATCAAAACTCGAATGATGCGAAAAGTAGTATATTAGCATCGCTATTATGCAGACACTGTCCTCAACAAAAATTCAAAGTTGGTTAGTTTGGTTTTTACGTGGAGTTTTAATTTTGGGGTTTCTGGTTCTTTTTGGAAGACTTATCGACTTACAGATAATCCGGGGAAGGTATTTTAAGGCTCTGGCCGAAGAGAACAGGATAAGGAGAATTCCGATTTCCGCTCCCCGGGGAAAAATTCTGGCGCGGGGTGGAGAAATCTTAGTCGACAGTAAGGAGGTAAAAATGAGGCTGATTTTCGACGAAACCGAAGGAGTTAGAAAAGAAGAAGTAAAAGAAGGGGACTCCTCAGAATTGATTTCCGAGTGGGTTAGAAACTATCCGATGGGGGCCGATTTTGCTCACTTATCTGGCTATTTGGGTGAAGTTTCCGAAGAAGAATTGGGAAAATCTCTTTCGGGATATGAAGGCGAGGAGTTGGTCGAAGTTGACGCGATGGGCCGAAAGGTAAGAATTTTAGGAAAAGTAAAACCGAGGCAAGGAAGAGACCTGAAGACAACTGTTGATTATGGATTACAAAAAAAGATCGCTCAATCGTTGGAAGGCAAAAAGGGAGCGGTGGTTGTAAGTGACGCAAATGGGGAAATTTTTGGGCTTTTTTCTTCGCCTTCTTATGATCCTAACCTATTCATAACTAAGGATAATCAAAATCAAATTTCGGATTTGTTTCAAGACGTCAATTTACCTTTGTTTAATAGAGTGATGGGCGGAGTATATCACCCGGGATCTACTTTTAAGCCGATTGTTGCAATTGCAGCTCTAGAAGAAGAGAAAATCGACAAGAATTTTACCTTTGAAGATACGGGTGTCATAACCATTAAAACTTTGTACGGGACTTTTTCCTATACCAACTGGTTTTTTAATCAGTATGGAGGGAGGGAAGGTAAGATTGGTCTAGAGCGGGCAATTGCAAGGTCAACCGACACCTTTTTTTATACTTTAGGGGAAATTATCGGTGTTGAGAAACTCGGTGATTGGGCACACAAATTTTCGCTTGACGAAAAAACAGGTATCGATATCCCCGGTGAGGTTGCAGGTTTGGTTCCAGGTCCGGCCTGGAAAATGAGGACCAAGGGCGAGCGCTGGTTTTTGGGAAATACCTATCATATGTCAATCGGACAGGGAGATATTGCTTTGACTCCTCTGGGGGTTAATGCAGCGATTGCTACCATTGCAAATGGCGGAGAGTATTGCCAACCCCATCTTGTTTCCTCTTCAGAATTAGAAGATTTCCAACCTGCCCGCAATGCTTCGCATAGCGATGCAGGCGGGTGCAAAAACTTGGGAGTTGAAAAAGAAAATATTGATTTGGTTAAAGAGGGAATGAGACAGGCGTGTAGTACGGGTGGGACCGGCTTTACTTTTTTTGATTTTAAAGAAAAAACTGGAATTGATGTTGGTTGTAAAACGGGTACAGCCGAAACTGAAAATAGTGATCCGCACGCCTGGTTTGTGGCATTCGCGCCACTTGAGGATCCTCAAATAATTGCCACTATTTTGATAGAAAATGGCGGAGAAGGCTCGCGTGTTGCAGGACCGATTGCAAGGGAAATATTCGACTACTGGTTTAAAGTGTCGAATGAATTTTCTAATATAAAAGAGTGATTTTAAAACCAGACTAAAATTCCAAATCCTAATTTCTAAATTCTAAACAAATTTTAATTTCCAAATTCAAATGTTTCAAACCGCATAGAGCATTGTAATTTTGAATTTTGAGTTTATTTAGGATTTCGGATTTAGAGTTTAGGATTTCTGATTCGGTATATGACTGACCGTGAATATCTGATTGCTTTGTACGCATTTATCTACTTTGGTCCCGCGAGGACAAATCTTCTGATTCAGTATTTTGGTAGTGCTAAAGATGCTTGGAATGCTAACAGTAAAAGTTTAGTCGAAATAGGTCTGAAGAAAAATATTGTTGAAGACTTTGGAAGATATAAGAGAGATTTTAACTCTCAAGAGTACTTTGATAGATTAAAGAAGCATTCAATTGATGTAATCACAATAAACGATGATAGTTACCCGGAAAATTTGAGAGATCTGGACGACGCCCCGTTGGTTTTATATATAAGGGGGAAATTAAGTAAAAATGACACCAACTCGGTGGCTATTGTAGGCAGCCGGAAAATGACTTCTTATGGTAGAGAGGTAACGCAAAAATTATCCTCTGAACTGGCGTCTTTGGGAATAACGATTGTTTCGGGCCTTGCATTCGGCGTGGATTTAGAAGCCCATAAAAGCGTACTTAGTGTAGGAGGAAGGTGTGTTGCGGTATTGGCTTCGGGAGTTGACGAACTAACCCCAAGGTCTAATGAATGGTTAGGTTTGGAAATAATAAAGACAGGTGGGGCGATAGTTTCGGAGTTTCCTCCGGGAACCGAGGCACAACGGTATTTTTTCCCTTTCAGAAATCGAATAATTTCGGGTCTGAGCAAAGCCGTTATTGTTGTTGAAGGAATGATTAAAAGCGGAACAATTCATACAGCAAAACATGCGGCCGAACAAGGAAGGACCGTTTTTGCGGTTCCCGGCCAGATTACGTCTCCAATGTCAGCAGCTTCGCATTATTTGATTAAAAACGGAGCCAAAATGGTTACGAGTGTTAATGATATTTTGGAGGAACTGGATTTACAGCTTAAAGTTGATAGAGACGCCGTTAACAAGGTTATGCCGACTGACGCAGATGAGAAGAAAATAATTGAAATTCTGACAAATGAACCCTTGCATCTTGACGAATGCGCTAGAATATCAGGGTTGAAAGTTTCTGAAATTTCAGGGAAACTTACTGTTATGGAATTAAAAGGGATAGTGAAGAATATTGGTAATGGGGTATACAAAAAGGTTTAAATTTCTAATTCTTAATTTCTAATTTTTATTCAATATTTAATTAATAAATTAACTAATTGAAAATTCATTGAAAATTAAAAATTGGTAAAATAAAAATTATTCGTTTATGAATTTAATTATTGTCGAATCACCAACAAAGGCTAAAACTTTGTCCCGTTTTTTGGGGAACGATTATTCTGTGGAGGCCACAACGGGACACATTAAGGATCTTCCTAAAAGTGAGTTGGCGGTTGACATAGAAAAGAATTTTGAACCAAAGTATTTATTGGTCGAAAAGAAGAAAGATACGATCAAAAAAATTGAGGAGGAGGGGAAGAAAGCAAAGCAAATATTTTTAGCAACGGACCCTGACCGTGAAGGAGAAGCTATAGCTCAACACGTTAAAGAAATTCTCACCGATCACCGATCACATATCAGCGATCACCCCCGAAGGATCGTTTTTCATGAGATTACAAAAGAGGCGGTAGAGGAAGCAATTGCTCATCCTAGGGATATAGACAAGAATTTAGTCGACGCCCAGATTGCAAGGCGCGTTTTGGATAGACTTGTGGGTTATAAGCTTTCGCCGCTTTTATGGAAAAAAATTCGTCGAGGTTTGTCTGCCGGACGAGTACAATCGGTTACGGTACGCTTGATTGTAGAGAGAGAAAGAGAAATAGAGGCTTTTAAATCGGATGAATATTGGGAAATCTTTTGTCAGGTAAAAGGTAAAAGGCAAGAGGTAAAAGATGGCGAATTTACCGTTCAGTTGATTAAAATAAATGACAAAAAAGCTGAAATCAAAAATGAAGAAAATGCAAAATCTGTAGTTTCCGATCTTGAAAAATCCGGTTATAAAGTTTTCGATGTACGAAAACGCGAAGTAGTTAAGTCTCCGTATCCCCCTTTTACAACATCAACCATGACTCAAGCAGGAGCCAGACTTTTTGGCTGGTCGGCCAAAAGAACAATGAGTATTGCCCAAAGGCTTTATGAAGAGGGCTTAATTACTTATCACAGGACCGATTCGGTGAATTTGGCTGCGACTGCGGTTGAAAAAGCCCGGGAATATATAGGCAAGACATATGGTGCAAACTATTTGCCCGAGAAACCACGGTTTTTTAAAAGAACTTCCAAACTTGCACAAGAAGCCCATGAGGCAATCAGGCCGACTAATGTTGAAATTACAAATGACAAATTACAAATTACAGATGGAAAATTTAGTAATGATTTCGAGAAGCTTTATCAACTTATTTGGAAGCGCTTTGTTGCCTGTCAGATGGCAGCTTGTGTTTTTGACGAAACAATAATTGACATTGAAGCCAGTATCACCTCCGAGGTGAAAAACATTCACACCTCGGAGGTGTATTTTTTACGAGCTTCCGGGCAAGTTCTGAAGTTTGACGGATGGAGAAAAATAATACCATTAACCAAAGAAGAAGAGCCGGAGTTGCCTTTGGTCGAAAAAGATGAACTATTGGATCTGTTAAAAGTGTTATCAGAACAGAAATTTACCCAACCACCCCCTCGTTATAACGAAGCGTCGTTGATTAAAACTTTGGAAGCTCTCGGAATCGGTAGACCTTCGACTTATGCTCCGATAATAACAACAATACAGGTAAGAAATTATGTCGAAAAAGAGGAGGGAAAGTTCATACCGACCCCTATCGGCGTTGCGGTAAATGATTTTTTGGTCACGAATTTTAAAGATATTGTTGATTATTCATTTACGGCAGAGATGGAAAAAGAATTGGACGATATTGCAAAAGGGGAATTGGAATGGGAAAAAATGATGAAAGTATTTTATGCCCCTTTTGATAAAAAATTGGTAGACGTCGAGAAAAATTCTAAAAGAGTAAAAATTGAGGCTGAAAAACTTGGAAAAAAATGCCCAACTTGCGAGAAAGAAGGAAGGGTTGGAGATAAACAAGGTGAATTGGTTATAAGAACAGGACGTTTTGGCAAATTTATTTCCTGCTCACTCTTTCCCGAATGCAAACACACCGAAAAGTATTTAGAAAAGCTTGGTATGAAATGTCCTAAGTGCGCTAAAGGGGATGTCATTATAAGAAATACAAAAACCGGTCGAAAATTCTTCGGCTGTTCCCGCTACCCCGACTGTAAATGGGCTTCTTGGAAAAAACCATCTGATAGTAAATCAGTTAGTCAGTGAGTCAATAAGTCAATGGTATATAAAAATACAGAATTTAGAGAGAAGATGCAAAAAAGAACAAAAGATTTCTCATTAAATTTAATCGAAGTATTAAGTAGATTTCCCAAAACAATTCCAAATGAAATATTAATAAAACAGACTATCCGTTCGGGTACTTCTATAGGTGCGAATTATAGAGAGGCTTGTGAAGCGGAGTCTGGCAAAGATTTTGTTCACAAAATAAGAATTTGCAAGAAAGAGTCTAAAGAAACCTTGTACTGGTTAGAATTATTAATTGAAATTAATCCAAATTTTACAAACGAATTAACTGAATTACTTCGTGAAGCAAAAGAATTTGTGAAGATCTTCTCATCAATATCTACAAAATTTAACTCATGACTTATTGATTCACTGATTTACTAAGAATATACCCTCGGCCTTTGAGATTTTTTATATTAAAGTTATTTTTTACTTTCACTTTAAGGCGCGATATTAACTTATAAATTGCCCATAAGGAAAAATCATCATCAGACATCTTCATTAAGTGGGCTAAATTATCTAAAGTTACAATTTTACTTTCCTTCTCGCTGAAAAAAGACAGAATCTTTGTTTCGGTGTCACCTAGCTGTGGGTAGAGGTTGCTAATCATATCGCTTCTGAAATTTTTTAAGAAGTATTTTAAAAGTCCTGATTTCAATCGGTATTTTTCATCGATTAATCCCATCAATTGAATTTGTTTTTGATCATAGGTAATCAAAATTCTTGTCATAAGTCTAAGTTGAAAGCCGATTTGGGGAATTAGTGTTAACTTGTCTTTATTGGCTAGCGGGATTCGAGATTCATAAAGCTCTTTAGTTAAGTATTTTATAATTCTAGGGATTCCACCAGACAAATTATAAATTTCTTTGTAGCTGGAAGGCTCAATTTTCCAGCCATAATAAGACGCCAACGACTCAACCATTTTTTCTGTGTGAGCAAAATCAAAAGGAGAAAAATAAATTAGTTCAGAAAAGAACACCGTTGTTAATGCCTGGTGCGAGGAGGGATTTAAAAAAGCTTCTTGATTGGAAACGGCTAAATAGGTGAGACTCTTTGGATTTTTCCTTCTGATGTTATCAAGTTTTTCCAAAGTCTCTCTCTTTTTTTCAATTTGTTCAAAGAATCTGATAATGAGAAGTTTAGTTTTAGAAGTTTTATGGGATTCCAATTTTTTGGTATAGTCGATAATACTTTCATTTTCCAATTCGGGATCATAAATATAAATTTCGTTAAACAGTTTGTCGTTTTTGAAATTAAAATTCAGGAAATTAAAAATTGTTTTTTCTCCAAAACCAGGTATCACGGAAATGCAAACATTTTCACCTTTAGTTAATGCACTGCAAACTTTTTGGTAAAGGTTACCAAAATAATCCTTGGACAAAGTTTCAAAATAAGCCTGATTCATGTCAAAAATCCTATTTAGGATTAGGTTTATACCAGAATGGAACAAGGTTGTCAAAAAATGTCAAAAACAAGTCAAAGATGCCCAACGGATTAAGTCAAGCTTTATTATTTTTATAAAGTTATATTTGCATGAATATGTCAGAAAGAATCGATTTGCTAACCGGAGAAAAGGCGGGGGTTCGAGTGGGTCTGGCTGAAAAACTTGCGAGAATTTTATATACAAACCATTTTTCAGTTGAGGTATGGTTAGAGAATGAAAATTTAGCAGCTGCTCGGAAGGATTTAACTGATGATGAAATAAATCTGGCTTTAAAAATGCGAGATGAAAAAATAGATAATTATTTTAGAGAAAACTCAATCGATCACATGCCACCGTACGATTAGCGTACCTTATAGGGCACGACCCTTAAAGGAACCCTTAAAGGTGACAAGTATGTCTCCAGAAGAAATTAAAAAACCCAATCCGAGTTTAGGAATGGTTATACAGGAGCAAGCGAGAAGATACAAGGACGCAACTGGTAACGAGGTCTCTGAAGAGGAAGTTCAGCGATTACTTGAAAATTTTCGTGGAAATTTGGAAAGCGGAATTGGTGATTTGGGTGGAATTAAAAAAGCTGCCAAGGTTTTTGATACCATGCGTTATTACTTATATATGTTGAGAGATGGTTCGAGTCCAATGGCCGCCATGGACATCGAACTTGCGCAGAGAATCGCTAAAGGATTAGGGAAAAATTTAGGAGAGATGTTTACTGATCCTGGTTCAGAAGAATGTAAGCATTTTACTCTTGATGTCTAAAGAAAGGATATCCTCGAGAGAAAAACTGCCAGTAAGTGTTTCAAGCGGTGTTTTTATCGGGGATAGAGAAGGGAGACTGCTCCTTTTAAAAAAGAAAATAGAGGAAGAAAAGTTTGCATGGGCACCCCCTTCCGGCAAAATGAAACCACACGAAGATCCTATGATGACTGCGAAAAGGGAAGCCAAGGAAGAAATCGGAGTTGAAATAAACCTTTTAGATCTAATTAGGATTTATCCAACTGATCGGGGAGATGATGCAACCGGTTTAGGGTTTGTTTTCAGAGGAGAAATTGTTGAAGGTGAAGTAACGCCAGACGGGTTTGAAATAACCGGTTTTAATTATTTCAGTACTTCGGAATTAGAAAAGCTGATAGAAGAAAATAAATTATATAAACCTGAATATAATATTCCAGCAATTAGAGATTGGATCGACGGTAAATCATATTCCACTGAGGTGATTAATGAAATTTGTTAAGACCCCAGAACGCAAATGGCCAGCTGGCGTAAGCCGAGTTAGACTCGGCGAAAACCCAGAGCGGAGAGAGAAAACGCTACAGGTTCAGAAAGGGAAATTAATTAATTAAAACTATATACACCTCGTAGGAGCTGTCCCTTAAAAGTAAATAATAATACTTCTAAAAAACTTTATTTGTTGTAAAATAGACAAATTACTGCCCTCCTTTAACAAGGAGGTTTTTAATGGGTAAAAAAAAGAAAATGGTGACAGAAAGAAGCGCAGAAGCGAAACAAGGCAAAAAGACGTTTATGCTTCCAATTCCGGTTTCTATCAAGTCTGAAAAAGAAGCTTTACCAACTCTTGATAAGACATCGCTTTTTGTGCCAACCGAAGTTTTATTCAATGACAGAACAGAGTTTTTGCCTTCCTTTTTTTCTCCGGATGTTTTAGTAACTCGAAATGTACCAGAAGTTTTGAAAGTTGTATTTAAATACGGTGATGTTGCGAGAAGATATGGCGAGAATGGTTTAGAAAATGATCCTACTAGACAGCAAATAATTATTTATACCATGGTTACCTGTCAAGAAAATCTTCTTTGGTATCAACGTTCAAGTCCCGAAGCTAAAAAAGGTAGAAAGTTTATTGGTGATCCACGACTTCAGGGTCGTTTTACAGTTGGTTTTGGCGGACATAAAACTCAAGAAGATATATCAATAAGCCGTGAAGAACTTATCTTTCTTAAAGGTTTACTACCCGCCGTTCAAGATGAAGTTGGGACAGTTTTAGGTTTGAATCGTGGTTTTTTCAGTGAGGTTGAAGAAGAAATAGGGATAACCAGAGACGGAGTTGAAAATTTAAAACTATTGGGCGCATTTTACGATAAAAGGATTGAAGACCCGTTATTACCAGTACAAGTTGGTTGGGTGCACACAGGCATTGCGGCAGTTTTAGAGATTAACTCCCGAGTAGTCAGTCATTTAACATTTCCTACAAGTGAGATTGCAAAAGCTTGGTGGGTTCCATTTAGTAAAGTGGAAGAAGAGATGGAAAAAAGACAGGGTGATTGGAATAGGGGAAAAGAACCCAAAATTGAAACTTGGACAGAAATTATGATCAAAGAGTTTTGGAAAGATTATCTTGCTTCGACTAGGGTATGATTGGTTAGCGAGTACTAAGTTATAAAAATTTGTTCAGAACTGTATATGAAATTTTGGAGCTTGTAACAACTCCTTTTTTTTGATAATAACTATCTTTGTAAGCATGGAAAGACCGCTTGGATTAAAGGTTAAGATAGGAGGAAATGAGGTAAGTATTCATTTTCTTGAAGGAAATTCAACAAAGGAAACACACCCATTATTACAAAATAAATTAATACCTAGAGGGGAACTTGCTTCAGTAGGCGATTTCTTGAGAAGAAGAGGATACAAACTATCATTTACAACTGGTGTTTTTGATATGGTCCATATTGGACATGCCAGGTATTTGGAGTTGGCAAGATCATTGGGAAACGTGCTTTTTGTAGGACTCAACACTGACGAATCTGTAAAGAGACTGAAGGGACCAAATCGACCTGTTTTGAGAGAGAGTGAGAGAGCGGAAATGCTAAGTTTTATACAGTTTGTGGATTATATTACTCCTTTTCCTGAAGATAATGGAGCCGAGGTAATAAGAATCTTAAAACCTGATACCTACCTGTGTGTTGAAGGAAGTTGGGAGGGCGATATTGAAACCAAAGCGGAAGTTATAGCAATGACCGAAATAGGAGGACAAGTTTTCCGTACCCCAAGACAGGATCCTTTTCTTTCAACCACAGATATAATTCATAAGATATCTGAACAAAATACACAACAAATAATTTCCGATTTCCAAAGGTTCATGTCAGAAAGAAATAAAAGTGCCTAATTTTATGGTAGATCGAGATGATCCATTTAGGACTAAAAATCAGCTCAACGCGAGATTAGAGGGGAAATATCACAATATTGCTGAAAATGTTGGCAAGTGTGTTTTTTGTGACTTAAGAGACAAGTACGTTGTTACCAAACAAGACCAGTGGATTTTGACTGTAAATATTTTCCCCTACATTGATGGTCAAGTGTTAGTACTTCCCGAGAGACATATTGAAAACTATCATGATTTAACTAATGAAGATGTTTTAGCTGGACATGAGTTAGTTAAAACTGGGATTGGGCTTCTTCAAAGAGAGCTTGAAATTGAAAATTACTGGATTATTTTACGTCAAGGGCCTATAGCTGGAAAAACCGTAAGCCACTTACATTGGAATATAATGCCATATATCGAGGGATTAAATACTTGGCATTTTCAGGAAATCAGTATTACCCCTTTAGATTTAGCAGAGAGATTGAGAGGCGCACTAGAAAAATGAGAGAGCTTGATGTCTTATCACCAGAGAGTCTAAATGTATCAGAAAAAGCTCGACTGATGTTACTTGTATGCGATGAAAGAAATATAAGCTGTGTTAATCTCCGTGAATTTAAGGAAATGATTACTGAAGTAGGTATTGATGCGATATTGGTAATGCCAGATTATCAATACCAAAAAGGTACTAGGGGCTGGGCAAAAGCCCAGATTTTGGCTTCAGTAACAGAACGGTTAAAAGGAGTAATGCCTCTGGACTACGAATCCGCAAACCAAGAGGTGGGAAATAACTGGGCTCTTGTGAAAATAGAGGGGCAAGTAAGATGGAGTAAACCAGAGAGAGCGATTGCAGAGGAAATTGACACAGGAGTTCCAATTAATGAATCGACCGACCCATTTGATGTGGAAATGATAGCGAAGGCTAGAAGGGCGGCCGAATCAAGTAATTGCTGGTTGGATCCTGCAGGCTGCGTCTTTGTTAGGGGTGATGGTGTTTTACTGGAAAGCGCATCTACAAGTTTTAACAACTCTAATTGTAGAGAGATACCATTAGATTTCAGAGAATTACATTTGAATCCTGGTGAAAGGATGTTATTTTGTGATTCTTTGCATGCGGAAAGGGTAGGAATATCCCATGCATCTAAAGATGGCATTTCTTTAGAAGGGTCAACTATTTATGCGACTAAGTTTCCTTGTAGGCCCTGTGCCATGGAAATAATAGGAGCGGGCATAAAAACGGTGATTTTTGAAAGAGACTCATATGGACTGTCTGAGGCAGTCCCACTCTTGGTAGAAAATGGAGTTGAGTTAAAAAGAGTTAGCTCTACAAAGCAACGGGAATCTTAATTGGCGGATGGGGGTTGTAATTGAGTAGCTGAAAGTCTTCCACTACATGGTCATAAATAGTTCCCGTTAGTGAGTTTGCAATGGTTACATCTGGACGCACTTTGGGTTCTCTTGTAAGCAACTCTTTCATAGCAGGGATTTGGTCAACATAGATGTGTGCGTCATCTAGGTTATGAATGAATTCTCCTGGTGGTAAATTAACCTCTTTCGCAATTAACATCTGAAAAAGCGCCCACTCGGCAACGTCATTTGGTACACCAATTGGGATATCTGCACTTCGCTGGGTCATTATAAGATCTAATTTTCCACCCATTTGAGCAAAGTGAAACATTGCAATGCATGGCGCAACATCTACTGTGTGTTTGCCTTCTGGGGTCTCGACATCACTCAAGTTCCAAAGACTAATTATTGCTCTGCGTGTTTCTGGTTCTCGCTGTAACATTCCGATTACTTGTGTAAGTTGATCAACTTGTCCCCCAAAATTACGAAGCTGATGGCCGTAAATTGGACCCAGCTCCCCATTTTGATAACCGACTTTTTCCTCGGCTGCCTTTGCCCATTTATCCCATAAATTACTGCCATACTTGTGGAGGTCGTTTGCATTTGTGCTACCAGATATTATCCATAGAAGTTCTGGAACTATGACTTTTAACCAAGATTTACTTAGGTCGCGAGTAGTTATTAAGGGGAAACCATCAGCTAAATTATATCTTACTTGTCTTCCAAATACAGCAATTGTTCCTTCTGGTTTTGGTCCTTGCCTTGGTTTTCCGTTTGTCATAACATCTTCAACTAGGTCGAGGTATTCTTTCATGGTTGTATATTATCTGCGTGTATTGAATAAATCAAGTTAATTTTATAATTTATGATAAGTAAGATTTCTTGAGTTTATTAATTATTGAAAAATGACTTCACAGGGAAAAACTGCTGCCCCTGAAAGAGAAGGTTATGCTTCCAAAGAATTTGCTCCGAGAGAAGTATTTTTGGGCGAATTTTCAAATTTTATCGAGACTTTAAATTTGTCAGAAGAGGTTCTTTCAAACGCAGATCAAGGTCAGAAAAGACAGTTTACAGAATTGGTGAGAGGACAGCTTACAGACTTTCATACACAATTTTCCCCGGATGAAATTGGGTTATTCGAAAAGACGTTTAATCTTTTTTCTATAAAATATTCTTTGCCTCCTTTTGATAATTTCCCGGAGTTTTGTGAAATTATGATGGGGGAAGGTAAACAGGAATTCGTACTCGAAGCTGCAGGAGTTGTTGGAGTTGGTAAATCCACTCTTACAGAGTTTGTTTCGCCAGAAATTAAAGCGAAAATGGAAAGCGAACGTTTTCATTCATCAGAGAATCCTTTTTTAAGCCTGGCTTATTCAGACAACGATTATTGGTTAAGAACAGAACTAGGTTTTGGCTTAGACAGTATTTTTACCGGGTTAAGAGGAAAACTTTATGACGGGAGATGGGCGAGAGACACAAGTGTTTGGTCGGATAATTTTATATTCATGAGAGCAAGGGTGGAGGGAGGCCAAGTTACAGATGAAGAATATAAAGTTTATAAAAAAACAGTTGAGCTTTTAAAACCATTGATATCAAAACCCGATTTATTGGTCCTTATGCTTCCTACTTCTGTTGAGAGATTATATCAGGGACTTCAGGAGAGGATAGAAGGGAATCCAAAAGTTCGAGACATGGAAAGAAAAATAACACTGGAGGATCTAGAGGTGATGGTTCGGGTAGAGAGGGAAGCAATAGAACCATTGAGAGAAGAAGGTATAAAGGTTTTGCCAATTGTAGTTGATCCTCCTGAATTTTATCGGAATCCAGATTTGAAGTATGCAACTTTGTTTTCAATAAGAGATCAACTTGAGATATTGGGAGAATATTTGAAGCAAGATCCAAAGGAAGTAGCTGATTATATAGTAAGTAGAATTTTTTCACCAAACATGGGACCACAAGTAGTTATTGCTCATAGTAAAAGTATGTTTGCTGGGAAAACAAGTGTGCTTACTTACATTTCCGAAATGGTGGGAGATGAAAATATTTTAGCCTTTCAACCTGCCGCAGCATTAAGATACGGACCCGAGTATGAAACTAAATTAAAAAATCGAGACGGTGTGGAGATACCGGCTAATACGATATGGAGTAATAAACTTTCAGAGATTTTAGAGGATGTGAAGAGAAGGATTGGGTCTGATAATATTGATCCGAGAAAGACTTACTTATTTATTGATGAGACAATGTTGTTTTATGAGAGTGACGCAGATGAGGCAGTTAGTTCAGTTGAAGAGTTAAGACAGATGGGTTTCCATGTGGTTTGCGATTTTATAGACTACACATTCCAAGAAGAACCATTTAATTTTGCTCATAAATTAATAAGAGAGGCAACTGTTCGTCCAGATTGGCATGAGGTAGAGTTGGGTACTACCTGTAAGTATTGTGATAACGAGGCACAAGGAACGCGAAGGTATAACCAGTATGGGGAAATAGCTGATTACGATGACAAAACCTTTGTTGCGGGTGAGGAGCAATATGAACCAGTATGTTGCAAAAATGGACACATTAGTTGTGTAAATCAACCGGAAGATTTTGTTAGACAACCTTTGCCGTCATTGATGTAGACAAAATAGAATGCTAATCTAACTTAACAAATTTTATCTCTCATGGACAAGATCTTTGAATTAATTAAAAAGGAGGAGAAAAGACAAATAGAGACGCTTACCAAGCTCAGCTTGGCCAAGCTTTAATCAGTAGCCATGAAAAAAGAAGATAAGATATTCGAGCTAATTAAGAAAGAGGGGACGAGACAGAGGGATACCCTTATGATGATTCCGTCAGAGAATTATATTCCAATTGACACTTCTTGATTTTGCACTCTTGCGGTTTTTCTAATAATAGTCTATTTTTAGCCAGAGATGTCAGCTAAGACTAATCAGCAGCTTGCAATTGTTTTGGAAGGTCTGGGCGGCTCGGGCAAATCTACAACCGCAGAGTTACTGATTAAGGAAGTAGTAAGTAGAGGGATGGATGTGTGTTCTTTAAAACTTCCCTGTTATGAAACTCCGACAGGTCGAATTCTAGAATCAATCCTGAGGCCTGACGGATATACGCTTATTCCTAAGGGAAGATCGTTGCAAGAACTTTTCGCGGTCAACCGTGGTGAAATTTCCCAGTTTATTGAAAGTGGAATTGTAATGGGATGGTCTTTTGTTATAGAAAGGTGGCCCTCCAGTAATGCACTGTCGATACTTGATGAGGTGAAAAGATTCAAAACTACTGCTAGTCAAGAGTTTAGATTTTTAAAAGAAATAGATAAGCAATTTTTTTCGTTGTTTGAAGGGACTCCTACCTTTAAATTCTTTTTGGATGTTAGTACTAAAGAAGCAGATGTCTCGCGGGCACGACGAGATATAGATAGGGGTTTAAAGGACGACTCTTTTGAAGTAGATAGATCAGCCTATAATACAAGAGCTGGTATTCTAAAACATTATATTCAGCTTGAGCAGGATTGGGTTGTAATTGATAGGAAGAATTTGTCAGCAGAAGGTGTAAGTAGACAAATTTTGGAAGCTGTAGGTCCAAGGCTGGGTATTAGAGGAAATGGAGAAAGATGTGGACGTTTTGTTGATTTCAATGAGCAAGTTCTGGGAAGAGTTTTTAGAGAAGGAGAAACGGGTACAATTGGAGAGATATTAAACAGAGCAAATTATGAGCTTGAGATAGGAGTAAGACATTCTTGGTCCACTCTTGCCCCGGGGTGGGAAAAGTATTGGCCTGCCCGCGAGTTCTTCTTTGATTCCAAGGCTTCTTCAAGACGAGCCGAGAGGATATAGTTTATAATCAAAGTAGAGTAAAATATTGAAATACATGGATAAAATATTGGAATTAATTAAGAAAGAGGAAAAAAGGCAGGCGGAGACGCTTATGATGATTCCGTCGGAGAATTATACCTATCCCGAGGTTCGGGAAGCGGTTGGATCAATCCTCATGCATAAATATTCAGAGGGCTATTCGGGTGCACGATATTACCAGGGTAACAAAATAGTTGATGACATTGAGAGGCTTGCAGTTGAAAGGGCAAAAAAACTTTTTGGAACTCCTCATGCAAATGTTCAGCCATATTCCGGTTCTCCTGCCAATTCAGCGGTTTATTTTGCTTTAGTCAACCCTGGCGAAACCGTAATGGGGATGCAGTTAAAAGTTGGAGGGCATCTTACTCACGGTCACCCCGACATTACATTTTCTGGAAAATACTTTAGGTCTGTACAGTTTGGCGTTGATGAAGATGGGAGATTGAACTATTCAAAAATCGCCAAGTTTGCAAAAGTTGAGAAGCCAAAATTGATGCTTATAGGAACTACGGCTTATCCCTTGGCTTTTGATTGGAAAAAGTTTTCAGAAATTGCTGATTCGATAGGTGCCTGGTTGGTTGCGGATATTTCTCATGTTATTGGTCTAATTGTTGCAGGTGCTTATCCTTCCCCAATTAATTATGCACACGTTATTACTTCAACGACTCATAAAACTCTTCGCGGGCCAAGAGGAGCGATTATTTGGGTGACAAATAAAGGCTTAAAAAAGGACCCGGTGTTGCCATCAAAAATTGATAGAGCAGTTTTCCCTGGTCTTCAAGGCGGGCCACATAATAATACAACGGCAGGAATTGCTGTTGCTCTTGAAAAAGCTGAAATGCCCGAATTCAAAAAATATGGAAAACAGGTTGTAAAAAACGCTATAGCCTTAGGAGTTGCTCTTAAAATGGGCGGCCTTAGCCTTTATGGTGACGGAACTGAGAGCCACTTAGTAGTAGTAAACCTTATGCCGCTTGGACTTTCCGGAAATGTTGTAGCAGAAGCACTCGAGATAGCCGGAGTTGTTGTTAACAGAAACTCGGTTCCGAATGATCCGATGCCACCCTTTTATCCATCGGGGATTCGACTGGGGACGCCGGCAATAACCGCAAGAGGTATGAAGGAAAAGGAAATGGAGCAAATTGCTGAATGGATTTTAAAAGTAATCGACTATGTTAAAGCGTATAAACTTCCACAGAATAAAGATGCAAGAAATACTTAATTTCCGATTGTTTAGGAATAGAAATTATTATGGGAAAAGGTGGTTCCGAAAGACCCGATTGGTGTGCCGGAATTAACTGTCCTAATTATGAAACTGGTAGGTGTCTTTTAAAGATGTGGGTAAATAGAGGAGGATTTATCAGCAATAAAACAAGAAGAAGATATTACGATGAGTTTAGAGAACAATCGCAATCGAACCCTGAAAGTCTACAAGAACGATGCAATAGAACAGTAAGTAAAATTTAAGGCTTCAATAATTGTTTACTTTTATCAAATGAATTAAAATTCTTAATAATATGACACATATTTTTGACGGAAAAGCGTTTGCTTGGGAAAAAGAGAATAAGTTAAAAGAAGAGATGAATTCGACCTTCGGTCGTAAGAGATTGGGGGGGGTGACTCCTAGGTTGGTATCGATTTTGGTGGGGGATAATCCTGCAAGTACCCTGTATGTGAATCTCAAGAGAAAAGTGGCAGAGAGAATAGGGGCGAAGGTAGAAGTGATAAGTTTAAGTCTAAGTATAAGTAAAAAGGAAATCCAAAAAATAATTGTAAAATTTAACAATGATGACAATGTACACGGGATAATGGTGCAGTTGCCGCTACCGGATAATTTTTCGAAAGGAGATAGAGATGAAATACTTAACACAATCGCGAAAGAAAAAGACGTTGATGGTCTTCGTGAAGACAGTTTGCATTTGACTCCAACAGTTAAAGCGGTTTTGGAGATTCTTCGCATAGGAAAACCTTATATTAAAAACAGGGTACGACCCTGCAAAGTAGTAGTTGTTGGGGCGATGGGATTTGAGGGAAAAAAGATTTATCAAAATTTGAAAAAGATGGGATATGAAGTTGAAGGATTAGATCGTAAATCGGGAAATTTGAAGAAAAAGACAAAAATGGCGGATATATTAATCAGTGTAACCGGCTCACCAGGAGTTATCGGCAGAGATGACATCAAAAAAGGCGCAGTAGTTATTGACGTTGGCGCACCGTATGGTGATATTGAAAAAGGGGCTTACGAAAAGGCTTCATTTGTTTCTCCCGTTCCAGGTGGCGTCGGACCAGTTACGATTTCATGTCTTTTGGAAAATTTGGTTGAAGCTGCAAAGAATTAAGCGGGGAATCATATTTGCTTTTCGAATCCTTGTTTGCTAACATACCAAGAAGTTCACACATCGATCAGGTCTCCTGAGCACTTCTGATCGGTGGCGGTAAAAGGAGACATATGACAACTAAAGTATCACTCAAAGAATTAGTTTCAGCTGGAGCACATTTTGGACATCAGGTAAAACGCTGGAATCCTAAGATGGCCCCTTATATTTATGGGGAAAAAGATGGGGTTCATATCTTTGATTTGACCAAAACTAAAGAGAAATTGGAAGATCAAAAGAGGGTAAGACAATTCTTTTTGTAGGAACAAAAAAACAAGTTAAGGATAAATTGGCAGAGATTGCCGAAGAAGCCGGTTCTTTTTACGTTAATGAACGCTGGCTTGGGGGTACTTTGACTAATTTTGACCAAATCCTTAAGTCCGTAAAAAAGCTGCAAGAGTTAAAAAGCGGGATGGAGAGGGGAGATTTTAATGACAGAACCAAAAAAGAAAGACTTCTGATTGATCGAGAAATTCAGAGACTTTCCAATTTTTTTGGCGGCATAGTCGGGATGAGCAAGATTCCCGATATATTGATTATTATTGATATTAGACGCGAGAAAACGGCCGTTAGTGAAGCAGCTATGGTAGGAGTTGAGACAGTTGCGTTAGTTGACTCAAATTGTGATCCGACCCTAGTTGACTATCCAATTCCAATGAATGATGATGCAACAAGGGCGCTGGAATATGTGTTGGAGTTAATGAGAGATGTGATAATGGATGGGAAGGGTGGTAAGAGTAAGAGTGAGAGTAAGAATAAAACCAAATCCTAATATCTAAATCCTAAATAAATCACAATATTCAAAATTAAAAATTCAAAACAAAATATGTTTGGAAAATTTGATATTAGAATTTAGGATTTAGAGTTTTTAAAAATCTGGATAATTATCCAAAGTCATGATTAAGGTGTCTGCTAGTCAAATAAGAGAGTTGCGAGATAAAACCGGAGCTCCTGTAATGAGGGCGAAGCAGGTTTTGGAGGAACTAAAGGGGGATATGAAGAAGGCAGAAATGCTTTTGCAGAAAGAAGGTTTTGAAAAAGTTGAAAAGCGCGCAGGGCGTGCCACTACTGCGGGAATATTAGCAACATATACTCACCATAACCAGAAAGTTGTTGGTGTGGTAGAACTTTTTTGCGAGACGGATTTTGTGGCAAGAAACGAATTATTTCAAGAGTTAGGTAAAGATCTTGCAATGCAAGTTGCTTCAATGGGAGATAAAGATTTTGAAAAACAAGATTTTATAAAAGATCCTTCAAAGAAGGTCGAAGATCTGATTAAGGAAGTTATTGCCAAAACGGGTGAGAATAGTCGCATAGGCCGAGTTTTTCGTGTAGAATTAGGTCAGCCTGCAAAAAGCTAAAGCTTTAGCTATATTGCTGGCGGGAGAAAAGTAAAATACTCCAGATGAACGAAGATGACATTAGAAGACGGATGCAACAGGTATTAGATTTAGTGACTTCCGATATTGCTTCAATTCGCACAGGCAGGGCAACCCCGGCACTAGTTGAAGATTTAGTCGTAGGAGTTTACGGCGGCCAGCAAAAACTGAAGATCCAGGAGCTTGCTACGATTTCTGCGCCTGATACCCAGAGTCTTGTCATTGAACCTTGGGATAAATCAATAGTCGGTGAGATAAGACAGGGAATTCTAGCGGCAAATGTTGGCCTGAACCCTTCGATTGACGGACAATTTATTAGGATAAGCCTTCCTCCCTTAACTTCCGAGGACAGAGAAAATTACGTAAGACTTCTTCATACAAAACTTGAAAATGGTCGGATAATGATTCGCCAGATTAGAGGAGATGCAATGCACGATATTAAAGAGAGTTTTGAGAAAAAAGAGTTAAGCGAGGACGAGAAGTTTGGTCAGGAGAAACATTTGCAGGAAGTAACTGATGAGCATATTGAGAAAATAGACAAGACAGGAAAAACCAAAGAAGAAGAACTACTTCAGATATAATTTAATTTTCAAATTATCTAAATAGAAATTTGTAGTTTTTTGTGCTAATCTCTAGTGTATGCTTTTTTCCATAATCGCCTTCATTGCAGTTTTATCCATTCTGGTTCTCGTTCATGAACTTGGACACTTTTTTGCGGCAAAGCGTGCAGGAGTCTGGGTCGAAGAATTCGGATTCGGGATTCCTCCGCGAGTTTTCGGTAAAAGATTTGGTGATACGATATATTCCCTTAACCTGTTACCTTTTGGGGGATTTGTCAAACTTCACGGAGAAACCACGGAAGATACGGTAACTGACACCTCAAAGGCATTTCTTAATAAAAATAAACGGGTAAGGGCGGTAATAATTTTAGCAGGTGTTGTAATGAATTTTATTTTAGCAATAACGGCATTTTCGCTTGTTTATTCTTTTACCGGAATTCCAAAAGAAACAGAGAATGTAAAAGTAGTTGAGATTAGAGAGGATTCTCCTGCAGCTTCTTCGGGTTTAACGATAGATGATATAGTAAGAAAAATCGACGGAGTCGAAATTACTTCAAATGCCGTCTTGATACAAACTGTTGATGCAAATAAGGGAAGAGAGATTACCTTAGATGTCCAAAGAGGCGATAAAATATTTGAGACAAAGGTGATTCCCCGCGAAAATCCTCCGGAAGGGGAGGGAGCACTGGGAGTTTTAATCTCGACAACGGAAATTTATTTTCCGCCGATATGGCAGAGGCCTTTTATTGGAATTTACTACGGTTTTAAGGAAAGCATTTTTTGGTCAGGGATTGTTATTGGAGGATTTATAAAGCTTTTTAGAGATCTTTTCGGAGGCGTCGTTCCCAAAGACATTGCAGGACCGGTTGGAATTTTTGCACTAACCAGCGAGGCGGCAAAATTTGGCATTTTGCCTTTAATTAATTTTATAGGAATTCTGTCGGTTAATTTGGCGATTCTAAATGTGATTCCTTTTCCGGCACTGGATGGAGGAAGACTTCTTTTTGTTGTGATTGAATCCTTTTTTGGCAAGAGAATTGTTCCAAAAGTTGAAGCTACAATTCATACGGTTGGAATGATAATTCTAATTTTACTAATACTTGCGATAACGGCAAGCGATATTCAAAAGCTTATTTTAGGCGGAGGAATTTCGGGCTATATCGAATCGGTTTTTAAATAATACTCATTTTGTCATGCTGAACTAGTTTCAGCATCTTAAAGTGGAGAAAAAATATTTTGTCTACATTTTGGGTAGCAACAGACTTACGCTTTATATTGGGACAACTTCAAATTTAGTAAAACGAGTTTATCAGCATAAAAACGGTTTTGTTGAAGGATTTACAAAGAAATACAAAATTCATAAACTGTTGTTTTATGAAATATTCGATACTCCAAGTGAGGCAATTAAGAGGGAGAAGCAAATGAAAAATTGGCATAGAGAGTGGAAGTTAAATTTGGTAAAATCAATAAATCCTGGATTCAGGGATTTATATCCAGAGATCCTGAAATGAATTCAGGATGACGCTTATGAGACAATCGTCACTTTTTCCAAAAACAAAAAAAGAAGCTCCTAAAGACGCGGAAAGCATTAATCATAAACTTCTGGTCCGCGCAGGATTTATCGATCAACTGATGGCCGGGAGCTGGACTCTTCTTCCAATGGGATGGCGAGTGGTTAATAAAATAAATCAAATTATAAGAGAAGAGATGAATTCAACCGGAGCTCAGGAGATATTAATGCCTTTGATGCATCCCAAAGAAGTTTGGCAAGAAACCGGAAGATGGGACACCGCTCGCGAAATAATGTATCAACTTAAAGACAGTCGGAATAAGGACTTGGGACTAGGTTTCACTCATGAGGAAATAGTTTTGGATTTGGTAAGAAAACACATAACAAGCTATCAGGATTTGCCTTTGGCACTTTATCATTTTTCAACGAAGTTCAGGAATGAGCCAAGAGCTCGGTCTGGAATCTTAAGGGGACGGGAATTTATGATGAAGGATTTATATTCTATTCACGCGGGAGAAGAGGATTTTTGGAAATATTACGAGGAAGTAAAGAAAGCTTACTGCCGGGTATTTAAGCGATTAGGTTTTGATTTCAAAATTACAGAGGCAGCAGGGGGCGTATTTACGGACAATAATACTCATGAGTTCCAAGTTTTAGCAGAAGGAGGAGAAGACACAATTTACTATTGCGAAAAATGCGACTTTGCACAAAATCAAGAAATTTTTAAAGCCCCCGGCCCGGAGGGCCTCGGGCCCGGAGGGGTAATTACGTGCCCGGTTTGTAAGAAAGGTTCGATCAGGCAATCCAAATCGATTGAAGTAGGTAATATTTTCCCTTTCGGAACATATTATTCTGAGAGAATGAGGGTTTACTATACCGATGAAAAGGGAATGAGAAAACCTGTCTGGTTTGGTTCTTACGGCATTGGCTCAACAAGGGTAATGGGTACATGGGTTGAGGTTAGCCATGATGAGCGGGGAATAATATGGAATAAGACCATTGCTCCTTTTGATGTCCATTTATTGGACATCAGGACAAACGACAAAGGCCAAAGAGCAAAGGAGATTTACCAGAAATTAGAGGATTCGGGTATTGAAGCTCTGTGGGATGATAGAAATGTTGGAGCCGGAGAGAAGTTCGCAGATGCGGATCTTATAGGTATTCCTGTGAGATTGGTAACTTCAGAAAAAACTAAAGATAAAATTGAGTGGAAAAGCAGGGCTTCCGAAAAAACCGAGCTTCTCACAATCGATCAAGTGATAGAAGCTATTACAAAATCTCGTCTGTAGGCTCGGTTTTGAGTCGCCTTTGGCGACAGCTTATAGCATCTCATTTCAAGGTTTTGAAATGAGATGTAAAAAAACTTTCTAAATGAAAAGGAAGAAGATCGTTGTTGTTGGTGGAGGTACGGGAACCTATACAGTTTTAATTGGTCTAAAAAAATATCCGGTTGATCTTTCTGTTATCGTTTCAATGATGGATTCGGGAGGAAGCAATCGTGTGATAAGAGACGAGTTCGGACTTCTTCCGACTTCTGATATTCGTCAGTGTATCGTTGCACTCTCTGAAGAAAGACCCAGGGATATTTTAAGGAAACTTTTCACTTACCGTTACAACGCCGGAACCGGAATTACGGGCATGACTTTCGGAAATCTTTTTATGGCTGCACTTACAGATATTTACGGATCACAGGAAAAAGCAATCGAAAAGACCTGCGAATTTCTGGATGTAAAAGGGGAAATTATTCCGATTACCTATGATAATACGAATCTTGTTGCTGTTTACGATAACGGAAGACAGATTTTAGGAGAACATGCAATTGATGAGCCTGATGAGGATTTGAGTAAAAGGAGAATTGTTGAACTTTCGGTTTTTCCGGAAGCTTCTGCAAATAAAAAAGCAGTAAAGAAAATTAAGGAGGCAGATTTAATAGTATTAGGCCCCGGAGATCTTTACACGAGTATTTTGCCTAATATTGTTGTTTCCGGAATAAAAGAAGCCGTAAAGTCGTCGAAAGGAAAAGTTGCTTATATAGTTAACCTTATGACGCGTTTTGGCCAAACAAATGGATTTAAAACATCAGATTTCTTGGCCGAAATGCAAAAATATCTTGGGAAAGATGCCATTGATTATCTTTTGGTGAATGACGGAAAGATTCCGGCTAAAGCCCTTAAATGGTATAAGAAGACGAATGCTGAACCGGTAGAGGATGATTTGAAGAGCCTAAAAGGAGTAAAAGTTATAAGAGATAATTTTGTCTATTCGGAAATTTATAAAAAACATAGTGCTGATAAGCTCACTCGGAGTCTCGTTCGCCACGACCCGGAAATATTAGCCAAAGCCATAATTTCTCTTCTTTAGGTCTTGTAAGAATTTTCACAAATTGGTATATTTAATTAAAGGTAAAGGGTGAAGGATAAAAGGAGAAAGGAGAAAGAACTATGGAAGATTGCGTATTTTGTCAGATTGTACAAGGAAAAACGGACACTAAGCTTGAAAAAGAGACTGATAATCTTGTAGTTTTTCGCGACATAAATCCTCAAGCCGCAATCCATCTTCTCATTGTTCCCAAAAAACACATTAAGGATTTGGGTGAAGTTGATGATAAAGTTTGGAAGGAAATAAAAGATGTAGCGGTCTTAATTGCACGAGATAGAAGCGCAAAAGGATTTCGTTTGATTCATAATTCAGGAGACGCTGCCTCGATTCCGCACATGCAGATTCACTTCTTGGCCGATATTACACCAGAACGAGCAGCATGAAATCACTTTGCGTATTTTGCAAAATAGTCAGAGGCGAAATTCCTTGCTACAAAGTCTATGAAGATGAGGAATATATGGCATTCTTGGATACAGCTCCAGCTGTAAAAGGACACACGTTACTAATTCCTAAAAAGCATTATCGCTGGATATATGACGTGCCGAAATTTGATGAGTATTGGATGAGAGTATTAAAAATAACCAGAGCTATGCAAAAAACACTAAACCCAGTTTATGTGAATTACTACACGTATGGAGCGGTTCCTCACGCTCATATCCATATTCTGCCTCGCATGACTGAAGTAGGCACGAGTAATGTGAGAGGGGAACTGGATATTATTCCGCCTGAAATTCCCAAAAAACAAATAAGTGAGGAAGAGATGAAAGAAATTTCTGGAAAAATCAGAGAAAGAGTTTGAAAATACCAAAGGTGTGAAGCCATTTCACCTCTAAGGTGCAATATAATAGATATGATTACAGATACAATTAATCAAAAAATTTCACAAGCCCTGAAGGCTAGAGACGAGGTAAGATTATCGACTTTAAGGATGCTATCGTCGGCTTTAAATTATGAAAAGATCGCTAAACAACACGATCTTTCCGGCGATGAAGAAATAGTCGTTGTTCGCCGGGAAGCCAAAAAGCGCCAAGATGCAATTGAGGCTTATGAAAAAGTTGATGCGAAAGATCGGGCAGAAAGAGAGAAAAAAGAACAGGAGATTTTAAAAGAATTTTTACCGGCCGAGATGCCTGAGGGAGAATTAAATGAGTTAATCAGTGAATCTATAAAGCACTTGGGAGCAAAAACAATGCAAGATATGGGGAGAGTAATAGGCGATGTAATGAAAAAAGCAGGAGGAAAAGCAGAAGGTAGTAAAGTTTCAGCATTGGTAAAAAAGAAGCTCGAGCCATGATACAGGTTTATGTCAAAAAACTTACAAACTGCCCGGTTAGTGCTCCAAAAGTCAAAAAAATTTTGAAGGAAGTTTTGACAAAGGAGGGAATTGTTTCGAAGGCAGATGTAAGCGTTAGTTTTGTTAGCCAAAAACATATGCTTAATCTTGCCATAAAGTATTTAAGGGAAAGAGAGGTTCATGACGTTTTGACATTCCCTTACCTCGAAGGTGACCAGGCTTTTATCGAGCCGCCAGATGAGACTATTCACTTGGGAGACATTGTCATTTGTTACCCCAAAGTCGTCAAGGAAGCAGAAAGCGAGGGTAAGCTGATAGACGAAAAGGTACTTGAATTAGTCGAGCACGGTGCGCTACATTTGATGGGAAAGCACCATAATTAGTGTTTGGTGATTAGTGATTGGTGGTTGGTAATACAGAATTAGAAATCCACTATTCACTATCCACTATTCACTATTCACTAACGAATGACATTATATCTAAAATACCGCCCCCAAACTCTAGACGAGCTGGATTCTGAAGGTGCGCGAGAAACTTTAAAAAAGATTGTTTCGTCAGGAAATATTCCACACGCCTTTCTTTTTTCGGGCCCAAAAGGAATTGGAAAGACTTCTGCGGCCAGGATTTTGGCCAAGATAGTAAATTGTGAGTCCACAACGCCAGCACTTCGAGGACCAGGGAAATTTGAGCCATGTAATCAGTGTGGGCAGTGTATTTCCATATCAAAAGGAACGAATGTAGACGTAATCGAACTTGATGCTGCGTCTCACAGGGGAATCGACGATGTAAGAACTTTAAGAGATGCCGTCAAACTTGCACCCGCCAACTCCAGAAAAAAAGTTTATATCATTGATGAGGCACACATGTTGACAACTGAAGCCTCGAACGCACTTCTTAAAACTTTGGAAGAACCTCCAGAGCACGTTATGTTTATTTTGGCAACCACAAATCCTGAAAAGTTGATAGAAACTATTCGGTCGAGGTGTACAAATGTAATTTTTAAGAAGGCGAATTTAGTCGAAGTTGTAAGGTCGTTGGAAAGAGTTTCCAGAGAGGAAAAAATAAAGACCGGGAAGGAAGTCCTTGAACTAATTGCGAAGTACTCGGACGGCTCTTTTCGAGATGCTACCAAACTTTTGGAAACTGTGGTAATAGAGGTCCAAAAATTGGAAAGAAAAGAAATTGAAGACTACCTTTTCAATAAAAAAGCATTTGATGTTGAAGAATTCCTCCTGGTTTTATCAAAAAAAGACGTTAAGAAAAATCTTTTAGCAATCGAATCCGCTGCTAGTTTAGGGATATCACTAAAAAATATTACAGAACAGATTATTACAAGATTACGGAGTGCTTTAATGAATAAAATAGGCATAGAAGGTGAAGATCTAAAGTATTTTAATAAGGAAGAAATCGTTCGTTTAATTAAACTATTCTCGCAGGCATATAGCGATATATCGGATTCTTATTTGGAGCAGATTCCACTAGAACTTGTGGTTGTAGAGTGGGGAGAAGTAAATATTAAAAATGAAAAATCAAATATCAAAGATGACAACAATAACGATTTTCTCGATGACGAAAATAAGACAGAGGTGACGGAAATTGGTAGAACTAAGAAAGAACATACAAAAGTTGGTGTTTCTAAGCATACAAATTCAGAAAGTGTTCATGTCAATGGTTTTAGTGATGAGACTTGGGGACAAATATTAACCCAAATTAAGCCAAAAAATTCTTCAACAGAGGCACTTCTTAGGGCGGCAAGGCCATTGGGTTTAGACGGAAGCGTTTTAACGTTGGGCGTTTATTATAGATTTCATAAAGAGAGACTCGAGGCAAATCCCCACAGAGATATACTTGAGGAAGTCGTAGAGGGAGTTCTTGGTAATAGGGTTAGGATTGTTTGTACATTAACAGAACCCCCTTTTCGTCCAAAGGACGGAAAGATTATTGGAGGAGTTCAATCTAACAATGAATCAAATGTCGTTTTGACCGAGTCGGACTCGGCCCCAGCCGCGTCTCACTCGGCCCCAGCCGCTTCCGACGCGGTTTTGACTGAAGGAGAAGATGAGGATATAATTAAGGTGGCCAAAGAGATATTTGGGAGTTAGAATATGTTTGACAAATTACAACAAGCAAAGGAATTAATTAAGCTTCGTCAGCAGGCTAAAAAGCTTCAGGACGAATTAAAAGACATAAGGCATACCGAAGAAAGGGACGGTATGAAGGTAACCGTGGACGGAACGCAAAATATTGTTGCTTTGGAAATCGGTGGTGAAGACAAGACGGAAATAATTGATCTTCTAAATCGCGCAATGAAGGAGGTCCAGAAAAAAGCAGCCAAAAAAATGATGGAAATGGGCGGTGGACTTTCAGGACTTCTTGGTGGAATGAGTTAGAATTTAAACTTCAAAGATTACTTCAATGACATTAGGCTGTTGTTCTGATAAAATGAAGCTGTGAGAATACCTAAGGCTTTAAATAATTTAATTGAGTCTTTTCAAAAACTTCCGGGAATCGGGCCGAAAACAGCCCAAAGGTTAACTTATTATCTTTTGCACGTTCCTCAGACCGAACTCGAATATTTTGCAGAATCTCTATCGAACTTGAAGAAAAACACGATTATCTGTTCGATCTGCAAGAACGTTAGCGAGGAAGACCCATGTCCAATCTGCTCCGATTTTAAAAGAGACAAAAGTCAAGTAATGATTGTTGAAGAACCTCTCGAAGTTCTGGCATTTGAAAAAACAGGAAAGTATGATGGAACTTATCATGTTCTCCATGGAGCAATAAATCCGCTGGAGAATATAGGACCAGACGAACTTTTTATAGAAGATCTTTTCAAAAGGTTAGAGTTAGATAGAAGAGGCAAGAATTATGAAATAAAGGAAATAATTATTGCAACAAATCCCACAATGGAAGGTGACGCAACCGCAATGTATTTAGCTAAAAAGTTAAGAGAAAGATTTTTAAATGGAAAAGAATTGAAAGTTACAAGGCTGGGAATGGGAATTCCGACCGGAGCCGATTTAGAGTATGCGGATGAAACAACATTAAGAGAAGCAATCGAAGGAAGAAGGGAAATGTAGATGGATAGTTTCGTTAAACAAACTAAAATATCTGCGTCCGATGCTGCAAGGAAAGTTGCTAAGCAAATTGCTCGAGAACCGATCGAACTTTTAAAGACGTCCAAATCTCAAGTATTGAGACAAGAAAGCGATACTTCTCGCCTGGTTCAAGAGATGGTAAGCGGCAATGGAGAATCGGGAGAAATTTCGGAGACTCAAAAAGTCGAAATTGAGGCAAAAAAAAGAAAGCGGATAGAGGAATTGGAAGAAGAGTTGAAAAGGATTCGACATGAGAGAGAGAAAAAAGAGGAGGAATGGTCGCAGTTACAACAGCAGAAGATGGGTACTACTCAAGATAGTGTTGGATCCCATCAACCTTTTATTGAGCCAACGACAAAGCCCAGACGCGGATTTATGGGATTTCTGAAGAAGAAACAAGGAACTAAGGAAATGGGAAAACAGATTTCAGGATAAATATATGTCAGATCTTTATCTTACAAATTCACTCACTCGTAAAAAGGAGAAGTTTATTCCGATTGATCCTCCAAATGTAGGAATGTACACCTGTGGTCCGACAGTGTATTTTTACCCGCAAATTGGCAACTGGCGAACTTTCGTTTTTGAAGACATTTTAAGGAGAGTATTGGTTTATAACGGATATCTAGTGAAACATGTTATGAACATTACGGATGTTGGACATTTGACGGGAGATAACATTGGGGATGCGGATTTGGGCGAAGACAGAATGGAGAAAGAAGCGCGAAAGGAAAACAAAACCGCTTGGGAAATTGCTGATTTTTACATAAAAGATTTTATCGAAAGCCGTGATAAGTTTAATATTCTTGCCCCCACTTATTTTGTCCGAGCAACAGATCATATAAGTGAGCAAATTAGTCTTATTAAAAGACTTGAAGAAAAAGGTCTGACTTACATAACAAAAATGGGGGTTTACTTTGATATTTCAAAATTTCCTGATTATGGAAAACTGGGTGGACAGAAATTGATTGATAAAAGGAAAGCCAGCAGGGAAGAGTTGAAAGAAGATAAAGAGAAAAGAAATACTTTTGATTTTGCTCTCTGGAAATTTTCTAAGCCTGATGAAAAAAGACATATGGAATGGGATTCTCCTTGGGGAAGGGGTTTTCCTGGTTGGCATTTGGAGTGTTCTGCCATGTCAATGAAATATTTGGGTGAGAGCTTTGATATCCATACCGGTGGAATTGATCACGTAGCATTACATCATACCAATGAGATTGCCCAAAGCGAGGGTGCTACGGGTAAGCCTCTCGCAAAATATTGGTTGCATGGGGAGTTTTTAAAAGTTGATGGCGGTCGGATGGGGAAATCGTTAGGGAATGCGTATACTTTGCATGATGTTGTAAAAAAAGGTTTCGGTCCGCTTTCTCTAAGATATCTTTATTTAACTGCGCATTATCGAGATTCCTTAAATTTTACTTGGAATTCTTTGGCTAGTGCCCAGAAAGCTTTAAATAATCTGCGTGAACAAGTTTTAGCTGCAAAAATTCAAAGTTCGAGAACCTCTTTATCCAGCGAGAAAAGCAAGAAAGTTGATGATTACAGTAAGCGCTTTAGTGAAGCAGTAACGGATGACTTAAATACGCCCCAGGCTCTTGCGGTTTTTTGGGAAGCTATGAAAAGCAATATCCCTTCCGAAGATAAATATGATTTAGCACTTTCATTTGACGAGGTGTTAGGATTAAAACTTGGAGAGGTATCAGAAGTATCAAAAGTACCAAAGGTATCAAAAGAATTAAAAGGATTAATTGAGGAAAGAGAAGAGTTGAGAAAAGAAGGTAAATTTAAAGAGGCTGATGAGATAAGGAAAAATATAGAAAAGAAAGGACTTAAGGTTGAGGATACGTCAGAAGGGCCAAAGATAAAATCTCAAGGCCCCTAATTTTACTTGATACACAAAAAAAGTTGTAGTCCTGAAGGTAAAAGTGTAAATTTAAAATACATGAGGAAAGTTTTGATTCTGCCCACTATTTTTTTTGTCGCCTTGAGTTTAATTTCAGTTCAACAAGTTTTTTCGCAATCTCCCGAGGCAACACAATCATCCGAGATTAAAGAAGAAGAAAAAGGTTTTGATCAGGCATATCAAGAATACATTTTAAAACTTCAAGATTATCAAAAGGTTCATGAAGAATATATTTTAAGAAGGTCTCAATATCTTCGTTTCCAGTCCCTGAAAAGTAGGCAAGATGCCCAAGAAGCCACGGTAAAAATGCTTCAGGCTAGAGATGAAGTAGTAATTACCTACTTAACCACTCTTTTAGCGAGACTCTCTGAAGGAATTGGAGTTCATGAAGTCAGAAAAGAAGCTCTTACCTTGAGAGTAAATGAAGAAGTAGGTTGGTTTACCGATCACAAAGATACCGTTCCCTCTGCAGGAACACTGGAAGATCTTGTAAAAGATTCAGATCTTGCAAAGAAACGGTGGGAGGGAGTAGAGCCCCTTGTTTACGAAATTTTAGGCACAACCGCTTACGGGAAGATATCCGATTTTACCGTGAGATCTGAAGGAGCACTAACTGCCGTTAAAAATAAACTTGAAATTATTAGCAAGGAAGATAGAGACGAGTATAAATTTAGCAATGAAAAGTTTGAAGTTTTGGACCGCTGGATTTTTGAGACGGAAGAGAAGATTGTAAGAAGCAAAGAAAAACAGGTCGAGGTTGATAATATGCTCGTTCTTATTGTCAAACAGAGAAAAGATGTTCTCAAATACTTTAACAATATGATTGGCGTTTTGGGCGAATCTCAGCTTTTCTTGAAAGAAGCAAACACCTTTTTGAAAGAGGTAATACGGGAAGTCAAAACGGCAGAGGATTAAAAATGGGAACGATACAAAATCAAACAGAAAATAAAGAAGGAGTAAAGGGTATTTTTAGCGGCATGGGTGGACTTACTGGTTGGATTCGTTCGCTTACGGGTAAATCTCCGGTTTCAAAAGAGACTTCACAACCAAACACTTCTTCGCAACAGGTTCCACCCGAAGAAGACAGCGTTAAGCAAGACGTCCAAAAATTTAAAACTTTTGTTAGAAAAAGTATCACTAAAGTTTCTACTTCATCTAAGCCTCTCACTTCCAAGGGTTTGGCGACCGGTTCTGTATTAACCTCTTCTGTAAAAGGAGCATTTGAAAATAAATTCATTAAAAGACTCGTAAGGACCTTTCTCATTTTGGTTTTTTTGATGATCTTGGTCTTTATAGGCATAAGACTTTTCAGACTTTTACAGGAGGATGGTGAGGTGAAGGTACCCAGAAATGAAGTAAGTCCAACCCCGGCATTGTATCAACCCTATAAACCATCAGTCTATGCGAATGATCCCGAAATCTTGCAACTCGAAGAAGACATAAATGTCCTTGAGAGAGAAATCTCGGGAAGCAACCTTCGCGAAGATAAGCTTATACCCCCAAACCTAGATTACAACGTGAGTTTTAAATGAAAAATCTACTCAAAGTTTTTGTGGCGATCGACTTAATTCTTATAAATGCACTTCTTGGTTTTTTGATATACAAGAATGAGTTTAAGTTGACAGATGAAGATTCTAATATAGAACGACTTCAGGAGATTTCTTCCCAAAATGAAGAGTCAAAAGATGAATGTGGGGAGGAATGTAAGCGCTACATAGAGCTTAAAGTTTCTGAGTTAACCTTGGATACGAAAGAAGTCATCTCGTCAACTCCGACTCCAAGATTAGTTCCAACGAAGAAATCTCGCCGTACATACTACGTTCCGATTCCGGGATCGGGAAGCACGTTGGCGACAGATTGGACTAATCTTTCCGGTACCGATTTTTATTTAAGCAAAAACGATTTCCCAGGCCTTCTGGAAGTCTATTTTGAGGCGAATATAAAATTGTTGAACGCTAATGGTAAAGCCTTTTTTAGAATATACGATACGACCCATTTTATCGGAGTTGGGGGTAGTCAAATTGAAACCACAAGTCAGACTTCAGTTTTTGTTTCATCCGGAAAAGTATCTTTGTGGGAAGGGTATAATCACTATATTGTTCAGGCAAAGACCCTAACCGCCGACACGGCAGTTTACGAATCTGGAAAACTGAAAATAATAACTGAAGAGTAGCATGCGAAAAAGACGTAATTTTAGGTATTTTGCAATTTTTGTCATAACCTTGAGCTTGCCGGTCACGATTTTTTTGTTGAATAGAAAGACTTCATTTTTTGAAAAAGCCTATTTTAATTTTTCAGGAAGGGAAGCAAATTTAGTTGTAGATTTATCAAGATCATACTCTTTTGTTCCCCACTGGAAATATTTGGCTCAGGGCGGTGAGGATAAGAATGATATGCTGACACCTGTAATACAAAAAGTCAAAAAGATTGAACCTTATTATATCCGGATTGATCATATTTATGATTTTTATGATCCCATTTCCAAAGATACAGGCGGAAACTTAAGTTTCGATTGGGGAAGGTTGGACATCCAGATAAAAATTATACAGGCAATGGGAGCAAGGCCGTTTTTATCGCTTTCCTACATGCCGAAAGCTTTGTCGCAACGGACAGAAACCGACTTACCTTATTCTTGGGATGAATGGAAAACTGTTGTCCAAAGGACGATTGAGCACGTAAGTGGAAATAGGGGATTGGCAATTGCGGGGGTATATTACGAAGTCTGGAATGAGCCCGATCTTTTTGGCGGATTTAAATTGTCAGGGCCAAAGAATTATTTAACTCTTTATGAGTATGCTGAAAAAGGTGCTAAGGACGCCCAAGACGTATTGCCTTTTGCCTTTGGGGGTTGGTTCCAGGATTTTTTTGATTATGCTCTTAAAAATGATTTAAGGGTTGATTTTTACTCCTGGCATAGATATTCAAAAGAGGTTGATGATTTTGAAAATGATATAGAGAATGTAAACCTGTGGATAACCCGATATCCTAAGTATATGAATACACAGTTTATAATAAGCGAGAGTGGCCATAATTCTGAGATTGACGAGGGTTACGATACTAACTTTAGTGCAATTCAAACACTGGCCATGTATGCTGCCACATTTCAAAAACTTCCAATAGTATTTCTTTTTGAAATAAAAGACGGCAGAGGTCAAACCAAAAATTGGGGAAGATGGGGAATACTTACAAACGAAAGTTTCGGTGATCCGGAGGAAAAACCAAGATATAAGGCAATAGACTTTTTAAATAACTTAGACTGGAAATACTATCCAGTGGAAGGATCGGGGACATGGGTAAAAGCGATTGCTACCAAGAGTGCTTCTGGAAATGTGGTAAAGATTTTGGTAGTTAACTATGATCCATATTTAAGTCATTCAGAAAGTGTTCCCATAACATTTAATAATTTGCCTTTCAAAAATTTTACATTCAGAAGATCTAATTTTTTGGGACAGACAATTGAAACTGAAGTCTCAACAAATAGTCTAAGTTGGACGACAGAACAATTTTTCCAGACAAATTCAGCAGCCATATTTGAACTCATCCCTCGCTAGAATTACCGGTATTTTCAAAATCCACTTTTTTGTTTAAAGTTTCAACGATATACTCTATATATGGATCCTGAGAAAGAAAAAGAAAGGAAAAGATTAATAGCCCTAACGAGTTTGAACCTTCTTAATACTCCGAAAGAAGAGAGATTTGAAATAATTACGCGTCTTGCTTCAAAAATTTTTGCCGTTCCCGTCGCCGGAATTTCTTTGGTTGACGCTCAAAAGGTATGGTTTAAGTCTATACAGGGACTTGACCACTTGACGGAAGATCGAAGCACTTCTTTTTCTAACGCCGTCGTTTTAAAAGAAGAGATGGTTATTATTGAGGATACTCTTCAAAATGAGGAATTTAAGAGTAATCCTTATGTTACCGATGGACCTAAAATACGATTTTTTGCGGGCGTACCCATAAGAGCTTCGGACCTCTCGGTCGTCGGGAGTCTTTTTTTGGCAGACCGCTTGCCTAGGAAATTTTCTGACTTAGAAGTCTCAACCTTAAAAGACTTATCTACCTGGGTAGATGTGGAATTTTTGAGGAGTTCGTTAACCTATCAGATTTCCCTTGAACAGAAAAAAATTCAGGAAGAGCTTGTTAGTAAGAATAGAGAACTTGCCGAGGAAAAAGCGATGGATGACGCAATGCTTGCGAATATTGGAGACGGCGTGGTTGGAATAAACGATAGAGGGGAAATAATCTTTACAAATCAACAAGTTGAATACATGACTGGTCTAAAGCAAGATGAACTCATCGGAAAACCAATTTGGTATTCGATAAAAATGTTTGACAAAGACGATAAAGAGGTAAGCGTAAATGAACGTCCCATCAGAAATGCCCTTTTTCTAAAGAAAAAAATCGAGAGCACCAACTATTTTTTTGTTAGACGCGACGGCAGTAAATTTCCGGTTTCTATAACTGCAACACCCGTAATAGTCTTTGACAGAGTTATCGGAGGAGTCGATGTATTTCGAGACATCACCAAAGAAAAGGAAATAGATAGAATGAAGACTGAGTTTATTTCGCTTGCTTCACACCAACTCAGAACTCCTCTTTCTGCAATGAAGTGGTTTTGTGAAATTCTTTTAGATCGCGACGCGGGAGACCTGAATAAGGAGCAAGAAGAACTTCTTACAAATATATATCAATCTAATGAGCGCATGATTCAACTGGTGAATACACTTTTGAATATTTCACGAATTGAATCAGGGAGGATTATAATTGATCCCAAGCCGACTGATTTAAGAAAACTTCTTGACGAAGTGATTCTTGAAGTTAGACCAAGATTTGATAAAAAGAAACAGCATTTAGCAATTTCCATCCATAAGAATCTTCCTTTGGTGAATATCGATCCCAGACTCATTAGGCACGTCTACATGAATCTTCTGACAAATGCGATAAAATATACGCCGGATGGGGGTGAAATCGTTATTATTATATCTGTAAAGAATGGCGAGGTTGTCTCTCAAGTTTCAGACAGTGGATACGGTATTCCGAGGCGCCAGCACGAGCAGGTTTTCAAAAAATTCTTCAGAGCAGAAAACGTGATCAAGATCGAAACCGAAGGAACCGGCTTGGGTCTATATTTGACTAAAGCCATTGTCGAATCATCAGGAGGGAGAATCTGGTTTGAAAGCGATGAGGGTAAGGGTACTACGTTTTGGTTTGCCGTACCGCTTTCGGGTAGTGTTCAAAAAGAAGGAGAGGTTACAATAGATATATAGGATAATATATAATAAAAGAAATGGAAAAAACGATAAAAGTGATGGTAATTGAAGATGAAGAGCTGCTTCTTCAGGCTATTTCCAAAAAATTAACAAGCAAGGGTTTTGAACCTATTACGTGTACTTCGGCCAAGCAAGCGATAGATTATTTAACTAATATAACAGAATTTCCGGACGTTATTTGGCTCGATTACTATCTTGAGGACATGAACGGATTGGAGTTTATGCGGGAATTGAAGAAAAAAGAAGCCTGGGCAAAAATACCTGTTGTTGTAGTCAGTAATTCAGCCAGCGACGAAAAGAAAAATTCGATGCTCGAACTTGGAGTAAAACAGTATTTATTAAAAGCGCAATATAGACTTGAGGACATTATAGAAATACTTCGGGAAACCGTTGAAAAGAACTGAGTGTAAAACTATAATGGCTAAGAGCAAGTAGTATGAGTGATAAAAAGACAATCGTATTATTAGTAGAAGATGAGAGGCTTCTTTCTAAGGCGATAAAAAGAAAGCTGGAAAAAGGAGGGTTTGAAGTTTTGGAGGCTTTTGATGGTGGAGAAGGTTTGGCGGCAGCTTTAGAGAAACATCCCAATCTGGTACTTTTAGACATCGTTCTTCCGGTTATGGACGGGGTTACGCTTCTTGATAGACTTCGGGAAGATGAGTGGGGGAAAAATGTTCCCGTAATAATTCTTTCAAACTTAAGCGATGCATCAACCATTGAAGAAAGCAAAGATAAAGGAGTCAACTCCTATCTAGTAAAGACTGATTGGAAGTTAGATGAAGTTGTTGCCAAGGTTCGCGAGACACTTAAGAATTCATGAAGAAAATACTTGTTGCCGAAGATGATAAATTTTTAGCAAATGCCTATAGAGTAAAACTTACTAAAGCTTCATACGACGTAACTTTGGTTGCAGACGGTGAGGAAACACTTGCGGCGCTTCAAAAGGGCAAATTCGATCTTATTATATTGGACTTGGTAATGCCAAAAAAGGACGGTTTCTCGGTTCTTTCCGAGATGAAGAAAAATGACGAGTGGAAAAATATTCCTGTTATTGTTGCCTCTAACTTAGGTCAAAAAGAAGATATAGAGAAAGCAATGGGCTTGGGAGCTAAAGACTACATTGTCAAAACTGATTTTGCAATAACGGGTTTGGTCGCCAAGCTCCAATCCCTCATCGGCCCAGCCCAATGAATGCAATCTCCATATTAAGATTTGTCTTCAAATTAGCTTCGAGAAATTTGATATAATTCGCTAATGATTAAATTTGTTTTGCACGGCGGGAATCTTGGCGACAAAAATCAAGACAACTACGGTTTCTTTAAAGAAATGACTATCGGAAATAAAGAAAACCTCAATCTTCTTATGACTTATTTTGCAAGCGACGAGAATAAAGTTGAAGATAAATTTAAACGGCACAGCGAGACATTCAGGTATTTTGCTAAGGGTAAAAATGTCGAGTTTAAATTAGCAGAAGTTAATAACTTCCCTGAGCAGGTGAAATGGGCTGATCTTATCTATCTTGCGGGTGGTTTTGCAACAGATAAGTTGATCAAGAAACTTGCGGTAACAAAAAATCTTGGTAAGTTACTTGAGGGTAAGGTTGTTGGAGGTTCGTCTGCTGGAGTAAATTGTCTGGCTAAGTATTATTACGGAAACGAAGTTCAGAAAATTGAGAGAGGTTTGGGAATTCTAGATATAAAGTCGTATTGTCATTATAAGCAAGGGGATATAAAGATAATCAAAAAACTAGCTTCTTACAAGGAAAAACTTCCGCTTCTGATTCTTCCAGATTATAAATGGGTGGTTATGTTTAAGTAATTGTCTACTCCGGGAAGATTTTAGCGCTAAAGATGAATTCCGCAATAGTTCTACTAATAAGTTCAATACCCTCGGCTGAGGGGTGAACATAATCATCCGGATTGATGTAGGCTAGATTGCCGTCGTCTTGGGCGGTCAAAGATTTCTCATAAACATTAATGAGAGGAATTTCGTTATCCTTCGCATAGACAATTACGGCTTCGATATATGAAATCCGCTCATTTGCCCACTTAATTCTTTCCTCTGAGGAAAGGTCATAGACGCCCTTCGCAAAATAACTTTTATTCGGAGCAATTGGGGTCATTATTGCAACTACTGAGTGGGGTTTTTCTATGATAATTTTCTTTATGTTTTCGTCCAAAATTTGCATGTGTTTTGCAAGGCCTTCCCCTTCATTTAACTGCGAGAGGGGATTGTAGCCAAATGATTCTACAATGATAAGATCAAAGCCCTGGGATAAAATCGGCTGATAACTTTGACCTCTATAAACAGTATTTTCAGCGAGTCTCTCTGGTAACGTTTCTATACTGGTTGCGCCGAAACCGTAATTATAGTTAACAAATTCATGACTCGGGTAAAAAACTATCAGGTGTTGGCGCAGGCGGTCTGCGTTTGGCCCGAGAGAGCCGACTATTGAATCTCCGACGAGCATCGTTCGATACGCACGGGAATAAGGAATGGTTGGAATTTTGTAAGGAAAAGGATTAAAAGGGATAGGAGTGGGCGTGTATGTCGGGTTGAATCCCCGCGCAGGATTAACTTTCTGAGGTCTTTGAACATTTGATAAGGAGGCGACGAAAATAAGAAAAAGAACAGAAAGAGATAACAATCGTATGAAAACATCCTTTTTTTGAATATCCATCCAACCATTGTATCGTATCTGAAATAATCATTTGTCTTCAAATTAGCTCCGGAGTCCTTCGGTAAACTCAGGATTATAATCCTTCGATTTGACTCAGGATCATGGTAAAATTGGCTCATGAACTGCGATGTTTGCCCTTTTCTGAATAATTTCGGTAGAACGATTACTCAAACTAAATTTTGGAAAGTTGATATCAATGAAAATCAGGAATATTTAGGACGTTCTTTTGTTTCTTTAAAAAGGCATTGCGGAAGTCTTTCTGAATTAACAAAAGACGAATGGTTAGATTTTTCTGAATTAGTAAGAAAACTTGAAAGTTGTTTTAAAAGAACTTTTGATGCGAAACTCATCAATTGGTCCTGTTTAATGAATAATGCTTTTAAAGAAAAAACGGCTAATCCGCATATTCATTGGCATGTAAGGCCAAGATATGAAAGAGACGTGAAGTTTGCAGGACTTACCTTTAAAGATCCTGAATTTGGCTCACATTATGCTCGAGGGCAAGATAGAATCTTTTTACAACCCGAAGACGTTCTAATAAAGATCATTAAAGAATTAAAGGAAAATTTATAATTTGTCTTCAAATTAGCTCCGGAGGTTTTGTGGAAGTTCTGCACTTACTACGTCTTGATTGAAGTGCTACAATAACGGGTATGAAATACGATAAGTATATTGAAATCAATCCGAAGGTGATGGTTGGTAAGCCCGTCATAAAAGGCACTAGGATTCCTGTGGGAACTATCCTTAACCTTCTTGCAAATGGATACACTTTTGAAAAAATAGCGAAAGCTTACCCACCTATTACCAGAAAGCAAATTGAGGCAGCGCTCGCATTTGCAGCAGAGAAGTTAAATCGTGAGGAAAACTACAACTTTGCCTAAATTTCTTTTGGATGCAAATCTTTCTCCACTTACTGCAGAATTTTTGAGAAATCTTAATTTTGATGCTACCTCAATTCTTGAGCAAAAGCTTCATTATTTGTCTGATGAAGAGGTAGTGAAGAAAGCTAAAAGGGAAGCAAGAATTATTATTACCTTTGACCGTGATTTTGCGGATCTATGGTATTTCCGTGAGAAGGGCAAGATTGGAATAATACATGTACGAACAAAAAATCAAACACCCGAGAACGTCAATGAAATTCTCAGAAGGTTTATTGAGAATCCAAAACCCTCAATAAACTTAAACAATAAACTAACTGTAGTCAAGGAAACAGGTTTTAGGATAGTTAGTTAAAATTTCAGGAAAGAATATTTGTCTTCAAATTGACTCCAGAAGAAAATGATATAATTTCATTATGTCGAAAGTGGTAATTGTTGATAAGAATGATAATGTCGTTGGCTCGGAGGATAAAGAGACTGCATTTAAAAATGGTTTAATAAGAAGAATTGTTAGAATATTTGTATTTAACAGTAAGGGTGAGATGTACCTTCAAAGGAGGAGTGCTAGTATGACAACTTACCCTGACACATGGGATCAATCAGCGGGCGGACATGTTGATGAGGGTGAAACTTACGATGAAGCTGCAATGCGTGAGTTGAGAGAAGAATTGGGGATTAGCACCTCGACACTGGATAGGATTACAAAATTTTACAAAGAGCAAGATTTTAAGGGACAGTTACTAAAAGAATTTAGTACTCTTTACACAACTATTTTTGACGGAGCGATAATGTTGGACCAGAATGAGCTGAGTGGCGGGCGATGGTTTAGTTTGGCTACTGTGGAAAAAATGATGGAAGATAACCCAAAAGATTTTCCACCGGGATTTGTGGAGGCATTTAACAGGTATAAAATCAATAAATAATTTGTCTTCAAATTAACTCCGGAGTCCTTCGATGAACTCAGGATTATAATCCTTCGATTTCACTCAGGATCGTGATAAAATTTAATTTGTAATGAAGAATCAGAAGTTTGGTGCAATTTCACTTTTTACTGCTGCGGGATTTTATGGACTTTATGGGATATTTTCAAGATTAATTGGAACTTCTTTTGGAAGTTTTAGTCAAAACTGGGTAAGAAACCTGATTGTTCTCGCATTAATTGCTGGCGTGATAGTCATAAGAAAGACCAAGCTTCTGGCAATTCGAAAGGAAGATCTGAAATGGATTATTTTATGGCTTTTATCCGGATCTTGGGTGACGGTTTTAACATTTATTGCATTTAACAATCTCCAAATCGGAACGACATATTTGATAATTTATTCGTCGATGATTGCTGCAGGATTCATTTCCGGGAAGATATTTTTTAAAGAGAAGTTAAATATTTCAAAAACTGCGTCTTTGGTGCTTTGCTTTCTGGGACTTGTAATAATTTACAGATTTAGTATTAGCTCAAACGAAGTCATTTATGTTATTCTGGCTTTTACATCCGGATTTATGACAGGTGTTTGGAATACGATTTCGAAGAAGTTCTCTGATCATTATTCTAATAACCAAATAGTTATGATGGATGCGGCGGGGGGGGTAATTGCTGCACTTATTGGATCCATGCTTTTTAAAGAAAAACTGCCAATGGAATCCTCTTCAGTTAAATGGTTTTGGATATTTGTCTATGCACTTGTCCAAACAGTAAATGTCGGCCTGATAGTTTACGGGTTTAAAAATATCGAAGCCCAGGTAGGAAGCATTATTCTACCGGTCGAGATTATATTCGCAACACTATTTTCCTATTTTGTTTTCAAGGAGTATCCTCAACCTGCGACATATCTTGGTGGTTTATTAATAATTTCAGCCGCAATACTTCCAAATATAAATGCTGTTTTATATAGAAGAACTTAAGAACCCATTTCCCCCGCAGCATTTTCGCATTATATTGCCTAAAGTATTATATAATTAATTCTGTATGAATGAATCAAAGCATTTAGACGAGCTAGGCCAGATAATGCTTGCGTCGGAGTGCTATGTAATCAAAGATGGCAAAGTATTGATGTTCAAAAGAAGCGACACTGCCAGTAAATTTCCGGGTTTTTGGATTGGACCGGGTGGCCATATCGATCATGATGAAGATGCTCTTTTGGCAGCTGTAAGAGAAATAGACGAAGAGGCTGGAGTTAAAGTTGATTTAGACGACATAAAATTGAAGGGTATAGCTCTTCATCACCACATGGATAGGAAAGAAGTCTGGGTATCTTTTGTCTTTCTGGCAACCATCAAGAAAAACCAAAAGGAAAAAAAAGAAGATCTGGAAGGAAATGCCAAATGGATACCACTTGAAGAACTACTTGTTATGGATAACGTTTTTCCGCCAGCGAAATATTATTTTGACCACGTACTTAACGACAAACCAGGTATTTTGTACACAAACATCCAATGGAAAAACTCACAACTGGTAAAATCTCTCAATCAGAGAGTAGACAAGAATGGATAAGAACCCATTTCCTCCAGAGATGTGATTTTAAATGATTGACAGATTTTCTTTTATATACTTAAATAGCAATATGGCACTTACAGATAAGGATTTAAACGCAATTAAAGATTTGATGAAAATTACTATTGATGAAGAATTGGAAGAGAAACTTAATGAAAAACTAAAGCATTTTCCGTCTAAGGAAGACTTCTTTAGCAAAATGGATGAGATAATGACCGAGCTGAAAACGATGAGAGAAGAACAGATTGTATTGACGAGTAAGGTTTATGATGACCTTGAACCAAGAATGGAAAAGGTTGAGAAGAAAGTTCAAATTCACCCTACTGCATAATACTTCATTTCCCCTCCAGCCTTAGAAAACTAGATAATATCCATTTGGTTAAGTTGACTATACTAGACTTCTGGAATTTTGTGGTAAATAATAGCGGTAAACATGGAAATCAAAATTCACGAATTTCAAATTTCAATTTTACGGGAACTTCTTTTTAAACCCAACGCAAGATTTAGAGACCTCAAAAAGGTTGACATAACAAACGACCATTTTACTTTCCACCTTAAACACTTATTAAAAGAAGGTTTAGTGGTAAAAACAAACGGAAGGTATTCTCTTACGGATGACGGCAAGGAGTTTGCTAATAGAATGGACACCGATGCTTTGAAACTCGAAAGGCAAGCAAAACTGGCCGTTGCTCTTCATGCAGTAAGAGAACATAAAGGAATTACAGAGTATCTTGTGCACCAAAGATTGAAAGAACCTTTTTACGGCTGGTACGGCAGCCATAGCGGAAAAATAAGATGGGGAGAAAATCCACAAGATTGTGCCAAGAGAGAGTTTCTTGAAGAAACCGGTTTGACAGGAAAATTCGAATTGAAAGGAATTATCCATTACCACCATTTCCATAAAGACGGTAGACTTTTGGAGGATAAATACTTCTGGGTTTATAGGGTGGATAATGTTAAAGGAAAATTAAAGAAGCTTGTTCCTGAAGGTAGAAACATTTGGATGAGTGAGAAAGAATATAGAAAATTAAAAAATGTTTTTGCAACAGTGGACGAGGTTATTGAAATCGTAAATAGTAAAACCCTCCTGTATATAGATAGACCCAGAGTAGTAGAAGAATATTAAATACCACAACTAGGGGATGAAGCAAAAATCAATATTTAGCGAGAAGATATCATGGGTTTTAACCTGTGATATCTTCATTTGGAACTAGTATAGTAAATATAAGTTCTTAGAGTAAAATATGTTCAATTTAATGGATCAAACAGTACTAGTCAACCATCCAATATTTGCTGCACTTATTGCAGGTCTCTTTGCTTGGGGAATGACGGCACTCGGTGCGGGAGGGGTATTTGTCTTTCGCACTGTTACACAAAAGTTGCTTGACGCGATGCTTGGGTTTGCGGCCGGCGTTATGATCGCTGCCAGTTTTTGGTCTCTCCTGGCTCCGTCCATAGTTCTCAGTGGGCAATTGGGTGTAATAAAATGGGTGCCTCCTGCAATAGGTTTTCTAACAGGAGGGGCTTTTTTATGGATTGTGGATAAAATTCTGCCGCACCTGAATATTGTTAAATCGCGATCGCGTCCTGAGGGTTTACCCACAGGCTGGCATACTACCGTTCTTCTGTTTCTGGCAATAACATTTCATAATTTTCCCGAAGGGCTAGCGGTGGGGGTTGCATTTGGCGCAGCGGCGGCCGGTATTCCCGGAGCAACTATTGCTAGTGCAATTGCTCTGGCCATAGGCATCGGAATCCAGAATTTTCCAGAAGGCTTTGCGGTTTCAATGCCCTTCAGGCGTGTGGGTGTAGGGAAATTAAAGAGTTTTCTCTTTGGTCAGGGATCGGCGATTGTTGAGCCTATTGCTGCGGTTATCGGAGTAGTCGGTATTTTGGCTATGCGCCCGCTTTTGCCTTATGCGCTTGCATTTGCAGCAGGAGCAATGATTTATGTATCGGTTGAAGAAATCATTCCCGAATCACAGAAAAATTCAACCGACGTTGCCACAATCGGCGCAATGCTGGGTTTTACAATAATGATGATTTTAGACGTTGCTCTGGGTTAATAATTGAAGTTGATAACCCATTTCCTCCACGGCTTCTTGATAATTCTGTAAATTTGATATACTTCAGTTAATGAAAAAACAACTCTTATATAAAAATTCAGCCAAATACTACGACCTTATATATTCTTTTAAAGATTATCGGGAAGAGGCTTTAAAAGTTAAAAAGCTAATCGGACGGTTTAAGAAATCCAGTAGAAACGAGCTATTAGAAGTTGCTTGTGGAACTGGTAAACATCTAGAACATTTAAAGAAAGAATTTAAATGTGTAGGAGTAGATATAAATGACGGTATGTTAAAAATGGCAAGACAGCGGCTAAAAAATATCGATTTTAGGCAAGCAGACATGATTAATATGGAATTAGGTAAACAGTTTGACATAATTACTTGTTTATTTAGTTCAATAGGATATGTTAAAACTTATGAAAATTTACAAAGGACGTTAAAAAACTTTGCTAGGCATTTAAGAAGGGGCGGTGTAGTTATAATTGAACCCTGGTTTACAAAAAAGACCTATAAAGTTGGTGCACCTCATATGACAACTTATGACGCTCCCGATATCAAAATAGCAAGATTAAATGTGTCTTCTGCTGATGGAAACTTATCAGTGATGGATATGCATTATTTGGTTGCAGAGAAAGGTAAAGGTGTTATCCATTTTTCTGACAGACACGAACTTGGGATGTTTGAAATAGATAGAACTTTAGAGTTGATGAAGCAAGAGGGATTAGATTCAAAATATTTTAAAAATGGACTTATGAAGGAAAGAGGATTATTAATTGGAGTTAAACAATAGAGAACCCATTTCCTTCGTGGCCAATCTACTTATAGATGAGCTAAATCTGTCCCATATGTTGCAGATATTTGAGTATTAGCTCATTGGCTAAGTCTGATTTAGATGAAAGATTGTCGAAGTCGGTTGTATCAAGTGAAGAGATAGGTTTAAAACTATCGTCTACTCCTATTGATGTATCCACAACCTCTATGTCGTATTGTTGACTTAGTCTAATTATCTCATTTCTGTGAATGCTAGCTCCCACCGCAACCCCAACATAACCTCTTTTAGCATTTCGTATTTCTTTGTATCTATCGGTGTAAAACTGAGTAACGTTTTCTCCTTCTTTAATAATGGGAAAACTGGTAACTGCGTTAACGGGTAATTGTGAATAAGCCCATTTCCTTATTTGGTCATCAAGTACAATTTTCTCACCTTCAATTGTTGATACGTTCTCACGAGGTTCATAAATTAAAGCACTAACAATTTTCTTAGTTTTTAAGTTTTCCAGACCAAAATAGACGGTTTCTACTTGGTTGAGTGTCGGAAGTGTTCTAAATTTTCCGGGAAAAAATATGAATCCAGTATCTTTTGGAATTGCTGAAATCTTTGAGAGAAAATCATTCCAGTTAACAATTTCCGCTCTCTCACCCCATTCTCCTCGTATATTGTAGTTAATCCATCTAACAGAAGTATAAAACATCGCAGCTCTTTGGGTCCAAAAGCCTGTGTTATGTTCAGGTGTGCCGGTTTCAAATTGCGAGAGCCAATTAGTTAAAAGGGCTGCTGCAACGTGAGGTTTGGGAATTCCTTCCATTAACCAGTATTTCCAAATGTTTGGGTCGTCGATGTAGTCAAGTATTGGATATTCTTTTGGCACAACCGAAATATAACACTTTATATGTCCATTTTCTATGACCCACAATTCCATCACAACCCACTTCCTCCTTCGGGTCTCTAGTCAAACCTCTTCGGGCTTGGTAATATGGAAGTATGAGGCTTTTTAGCGAGCAGGAACTTTTTGATACTTTAAAAGAATTGGACGTCATTCCCTTGGACAAATTAAAGGAATCCTTTGAGGAAGCGAGTCTTAAAAAAATCTCTTTAGAAGAATTACTTGTCCAAAAGGATTTAATTTCAGACACTAATATCGGCAAGATTATTGCGGATCTTATTAATTATCCTTTTGTTAATCTTTCCGAAACGGCAATAGATGAGGGTGTATTAAATACAATTCCGGAGGTTTATGCAAAAAAGCAGATGGTCGTTGCATTTAAGAGAGATAAGGAAGGACTGCACATTGTTTTAAATGACCCATCTGACAAACAAGTGCCGGATTTTATAGGCAAGAAGATCGGGATTCCGGTAAAAACCTATTATGCATCCAAAAGAAGTATAAAGGATGCCCTCAATCTTTATGCAAAAGATATTGCAAAAGTCTTTGATGAAATTATTGCGGAAAGTGTCAAAGAGGCTAAGGGTACCAAGGTTGCCGAACCTTCAATTATTAAAATCGTAGATACAATTATCACCTATGCTTACCAAAACCGCTCATCTGATATTCATATTGAGCCAACGGATGACGGTTCGACCGTACGTTTCAGAATAGACGGAATGCTTCACGACATTATAAATTTGCCTTCCGTGATACATCCGCAGATAGTGACCAGGGTAAAAGTTATGGCCCGCTTAAGAACAGACGAACATCAATCAGCCCAGGACGGGAAGATAAGTGTCGAGCTCGCCGAGGAAAACTTGGATATCAGGATCTCCATTGTTCCAGTGACTAACGGTGAAAAAGTTGTCATGCGGCTTTTATCCGAGAGAAGTCGCCAATTTTCACTTCAGGATCTTGGTTTTTCCGAAAGCGATCTGAAAAAGGTCGTAAGCGCTTACAACAAGCCTCACGGGATGATTTTGTCAACAGGGCCCACCGGAAGCGGTAAAACCACGACCCTTTATGCGGTTTTGAAACTCTTGAACAAAAGGAATGTGAATATAATGACAATAGAAGATCCTGTTGAATACGACATGGAAGGGGTTAATCAAATTCAGGTAAATCCGAATACGAACTTAACTTTTGCGGCAGGCTTGAAGTCCATAGTTAGGCAAGACCCCGATATAATTCTGGTCGGGGAGATTCGTGACGAAGAAACCGCAGACATTTCTATAAACGCCGCTATGACAGGACACTTGGTTTTATCGACCCTGCACACGAACGACGCTGCAACAGCCTTCCCGAGACTTCTTGATTTTGGGGTTGAACCTTTTCTTATTGCAACGACCGTTAATGTGGTAATTGCCCAGCGTTTGGTAAGAAAAATTTGCCTTAAGTGTCGCGTTTCAGAAGAAGTTAGCGGCATTTTAATTAACGAAATTTCGGAAAGTATTATGCAAAAGTATTTTCCAAATGAAAAAAATCTGAGAGTATATAAGGGTAAGGGTTGTGATTTGTGCCACGGGACAGGCTACGTTGGTCGCGTGGGAATTTTTGAGGTACTTTTAGTCGACGACGAAATGAAGACTGCAATTGTTGCCAAAAAAGAGTCATCTGAAATTAAAAAAATTGCAGTTAAAAATGGAATGACAACCATGTTGGAGGATGGCATCGGAAAGGTAAAACAAGGCATAACAACCATTGATGAGATAATTAGGGTGACGAAAGAATAAATAAGCGATGCTAATATACGAATTCATGCGAATTATGCGAATATTTAAATTCGTGTCGAGTATAAACATATGATATTTACTACCCAAGTTACATTTTTGAAAAGAGTGGGCATTCAGGAGCGGCTTTTATTTACCAAGCATCTGGCTACAATGATGAAGGCCGGAATATCAATTACCGAGGCCTTGGAGACTTTGGTTGATCAGAGTAAAAATGCATACTTCAGGAAAGTTCTCGCTCAAGTTTTGGAAGACGTCAAAAACGGTAAAAACTTGGCTGATTCTTTTAGAAAACACCCTAAAGTGTTTGACCAGTTTTACGTAAGTCTTATTGAAGTCGGGGAGAGTTCGGGTACTTTGGGGGAGAACCTTGATTTTTTGGCAAAACAACTTGGTAAAGACTATTCACTCCGAAAGAAAGTTCAAGGCGCGATGACTTATCCGGCAATAGTACTTTTCGCAACAGTAATAATGGGAAGTTTTATTTCGTTTTATATACTTCCACAACTTGTTGATTTTTTTAAGTCGTTTGATATTGAACTTCCTTTAACCACAAGAATTCTGATCTTTTTTGCGGAGATGATGAAAAATTATGGGTCGCTAATTGCTGTAGGAATCGTCATTTTTGTTGTACTCTTTCGAATAGTATCACAGCTTCCTAAAGTTAAACCGCTCTGGCATGCCGCCCTACTGAAAACTCCGGTAATGGGAAAACTTATTGCATACGGCCAACTCGCACGTTTTACCCGAAATCTTGGAACCCTTATAACAAGCGGAGTTCCGATAACAAAAAGTCTTGAAGTAACGGCAAATACTCTTTCAAACCTGCGTTTTAGAGGTGACGTTTTAACTCTTTCAAAGTCTTTAACAAAGGGAAAAAACATCGGGGAGTCAATGCGTAAAGGTTACTCAGAATTTCCACCACTTGTAGGAAGAATGATTTCTGTTGGTGAAAAAACAGGAAAACTCGACGAAACGCTCTTATATTTGGGAGATTTTTTTGAAGACGAAGTCGATGACATAAGTCGCAATCTATCCACTATTTTAGAGCCGGCTCTCCTTATTGTGATAGGGTTAGTTGTGGGGTTTGTGGCTTTGTCGATAATCTCACCGATCTACCAATTGACTGGGTCAATTCGCAGATAATAACGCTGATCAATGCTGATGAGTACGCTGAATGCAGATAAATAACGCCGAGAAACGCTGAAAATGTCCATATGCCAAAAAAAAGAGTCGATAATTTTTTATATGAACAAGAATCATATTCTATAAGAGGAGCATGTTTTGAAGTATGGAAAGCCTTTGCTGGTGTTCATAAAGAAAAGATAGTAGAACGAGCTTTGAAAAAAGAATTAGAGGATCGTAAGTTACAAGTTGAAACCCAGAAAAGAATCACAGTTGCATATAAGAATGTCACGGTTGGAATATATACCCCCGATTTTGTCGTAAATGAAAGGATAATAATTGAGCTGAAATCTAAACCCTTTATAACAGCATCAGATAAGAAACAATTTTGGAACTATCTGAGAGGTACTCCTTACAAGTTGGGCTTCTTGATTAACTTTGGAGAGGAAAAATTGGATATTATTCGTAGAGTATATGACACTGTAAGAAGTAAGTATTCTCGAGAACAGAGAAAAACACTAATAAATAAAAGCGTTAATCTGCGTTCTCATCGGAGTTTATCAGCGGCTTTTACCCTAATCGAGCTTCTTTTGGTAATCGCGATAGTTGCCATTCTAGCTGCTTCAGCCGGCCCTTCTTTAACGCGGCTTCTTATTACAAACAATTTGGAGGTAGGAAGCGATAAAGTAATAAGCGCAATTCGTAAGGCCCAAAGCTATGCAATGGATGGTAAAGGCAACACTACTTGGGGAGTTTGCATGAGCGGGGCTAATTTACGTTTATTCAGCGGTTCGTGTGCAAGTCCTACTTACAGTGAAGATTACGACTTGACTGGTGTCAGTGTATCGGGACTAAGCGAGACAACTTTTTCGGGTACTTCGGGTCAGAGGGGAGAGCCTTCAAGTGTTTTAAATATCACCATAAGTAACGATTTGGGATCTACTACAGTTGGTTTAAATGCAGCAGGGGGATTGGATATAAATTAATCGTGGACTATGTTTAAAAGAAAAACTGTTAAAAAAGGGTTTTCAGTAGTCGAAGTGATACTCGCCGTTTTTATGTTTATAATCATAGCGGCGACAGGAGTTGCGACTGTAATACACAGCTTTTCGGTTAATAGACAAGCCGAGGAAGAAACACAGGCTACACTTATTGCCCAAGAGGGAATCGAAGGAGTTAGGTCGATTAAAAATCAGTCGTGGGGGAATTTAACCGCGGGTACATATGGTTTAGACACGACCGGAAACGTCTGGAGTTTTGATGCAGGACCAGATAATGTTGGAAAGTTTTTAAGAACTATTGTAATTTCTGACGTGCAAAGAGATGTGGGCGGAAATATTGTGGCCTCAGGTGGGACTCCTGACCCTGACGCTAAAAAAATTGACGCCACAGTTGACTGGGATTTTTCCGACGTCCGAGCAAGAAGTATTACTCTTGCGACATATTTAACTAATTTCAGAAAAGCAATTTCTTCAGCCGGAGACGCACTTTTGGTGTATGGTCGAACAGGAAGTTCCATTCCGCGATTTAACGTTTATAGCAATGCCAGTAATACATTTAGTGCAAACAGCGATACGGTGGCTGGTGCACCTGGAAGAAACTTTGTTATCAAGACTTCGCCGACAAAACAGGAAGCAATCGCTGCTTATGTTGATTCTAGCACTTTACGGATTTTATGCTTTGACGGAACAACCTGGACGAATGAGTGGAGTGTGACAGTCGGGGGAACCGGTACTACCAGAAGATTTGATATAGCCTATGAATATCAGTCGGGGGATGCGATAGTGCTTTATTCTACAGATGCTGGTACTGGCGAGCTTGACTATCAAACTAAATCTGGTTCTTTAGGGTGCGGGAGCGCCAATTGGGTAGATCAGACGGCTTTTGACTCTCCGGGAACAAACGGAGTGGTGACGTGGGTAAAGTTATCAGCAGACAGCCGAGCTAGTTCAGATGTCATAGCTGCAGCCTGGGCTGATATGAATAGAGATCTGCAAGCAGCTATTTGGAGCGGTTCTTCTTGGACTCAAAGGACGTCTGCTCTGGAGACTACACTTGAATGTAGAGGAAATTGTACTTCTTCTCCCACTATTCCAAATGGAGATAGTTTCGATATTGATTTTGAGTCATTATCTGGGCATTTGATGGTCGTTTGGGGATCTGGAGGATCTGGTACGGCAAATGGTGCGTGGTATAACAAGTGCGACGGTGGATCCCCCCCTTCATGTACGTGGAATGCAAGTAGAACGGCAATTACAAGTATGGCAAATGATGCAACGTCACTTGATATCTCATCAAATCCAAACTCTGACGAAATTCTATTTGCATCAATTGGCGATGGAGGAAGCGATTTGCAAGCCGCACGCTGGTCTGGTTCGGCTTGGACGGGAACAAATGATCTTGATACTTCTGCCCTGACTCCTGTAGCTGGTGCAAGTTTTGTAGCAACCGGATGGTTGATTAATGGTGCTACTACCCGTGGAATTGTGGTTTTTGATAATAGTAGTACTCAATCACAAAGAATTCATGGATTTGTATGGAATGGCAGCACCTTTGTCAGGCAGGGAACTGATAGTACTCCTTGGTTTACGCCAACTCCGTTGTTTGGAACTCCGAGATGGTACGACATCCAGACAGATCCAAAAAATAAAGATAAATTGATGTTTCTTGTATCTAACTCTGTGAATGATTTATTTGCCAAACGGCTCGAAATGGACAGCGCCGGTGTATTTACTTGGACCAATCCGACGTATGCAGATGGAACGACTTTGGAAGCTAATCTAGTCCAAAGCACTACCAGTCCATTTTATTTTGGTTATTGGAGAAATCCATGATGAATAATTCCAAATTCCAAGTTCCAAATTCCAAATTCTCAAGAGGCTTTACTTTGGTTGAGCTTATTTTATATATCGCCATTGTGACGATGTTTATGACCGGAGTAATTTATTTTACTTCGGATATAGTTTACGGAAGAGTCAGATCGCAGGTGCATCAGGAAGTTAACCAAAACATGAGACTCGCCGTAAAAATAATAATGTATGAGATCAGAAATGCTTCGGGAGTTAATTCTGTCTCGGCATCATCAATTTCTTTGGCGTCAACCGATGCTGGTCGAAATCCAACTGTTATAGATAGAGATGTTTCGAGCGGACGCCTGAGGATCGGATATGGGGGTAACCAGTATTTTTTGACAAGCAACAAAGTAACTGTTACAGCCTTAAATTTTACCGACTTTTCTACTGCCGGCTCAACCAACGTCAGGTTTTCGATAACTATTGAAGCAACAGGTGACAGACAGGAGTTTCAGAAAAGTGAAACTTATGAAACATCGGTTGAATTACGATCACAGTGAAAAAGTGGACAATGGACTATGGAATAGTCATTCCGAACTAGTTTCGAAATCTTAGATCCTGAAATAAATTCAGGATGACAATAATTGTATGAACCAAAAAGGATATATCGCCCTAACCAGCTTGATTGTTGTCACGGCACTTGTAATTCTTATCGGAATTTCGGTATCTGCCTTATCGATAAACGATCTGCAGTCTTCATTTGCCGCGATGCGAAACGAAGAAACGTTAAACTTGGTCGAAGCGTGTGTAGAAGACGCACTGTTAAGACTGAATGAAGAAAATTTTATTCCCGGTTCAATAACTATTGCCGGTAAAACATGTACGGTTACGAGTTCGCAGGTAGGTGATAATTGGGACTTTACTGTAGAGGCTGCAAATGAAGGGTATACTAAAAAGATAAGGGTAACGGCCTCTCGAACGTCAACAGTATCTATAACAAGCTGGAAGGAGGCTCCATAACTATGATAATAATTGCGATTGCCAAAGATAAAATTATTACCGCCGAAATTAATCCGGGCGCAAAGGAAAAGATTCTTCAATCTTACGAATTTGGCTGGACGTCGGAAACTCTGGATTTGGCTTTTGCAGAAATTGTCAAAAGATTTAAAACCAAGAAATTTAGGATTTTGGTTGCCGACGAGTTTTCGTATGCAGTCAGGTTAGATGTTGATGAAAATCTTTCTCACGAAGCCAAGAGGGATTATATTACCGATCAGTTGAAAGAAAAAATTCCGGAGTCTTTGGAGGCCGGTGAATGGGATTATAAAGAAGTTGGCGTAGGATCGGCTTTAGTCTTTGCTCTTGTTGGCGATTTTTACAAAACCTTATCCTCGTCCATTGAAAATGTAGGACTTATGGTTGAAGCAATTGAGCCGGAGGTTGTGGCCAAAACGCGCGACGCCAATCCCATTATCGGCCTTGCAATGAAAGAAGATATTGCAGGGCGTGATGAAGAAGTTTTAAACATAACCCTAAAAGATGGGAAGAAGGCTACCGAGACCGAAACCGAAGGTGAAACTCAAGAAGTTTCTAAGGAGGAAGAGACTAAGTCGGAAAAAAAAGGAGTTCTTACTTTCAGAATGAGTTTTACGACATTAATTTTACTTATTTTATTCGTTATAGGACTTATAGTTTTGGCTAAAATGTTTCTTTTCAAAAAGCCGGAAGAGAGTGTTGAAACGCCGCAGGTTACGTTGACACCAACCTTGGCACCGATGCCGACAGTCGAACCCACTCCGGAAGAGGAAGTAGATGTATCCGGCTATAAAGTTCAAGTTCAAAACGGTTCGGGTGTGGTGGGAGAAGCGGGCAGTGTGAAAGTGCTTCTCGATCCGATTGGTTTTAGCACGGTTGATACAGGCAATGCTGATAAAAGTGATTATGTTGAGACACAAGTGAAAATGAAAGAGGGTATAAATGATCAAGTACTTGTGTTGATAAAAGAGGCTCTTGTTGATTATGAAGTCGTTAAATCAGATGAAACTTTAGCAGAAGACTCAGAATATGACGTTGTGGTGATAGTTGGGAAGAAACGGGATTGACATAAGGCTCTCATTTATGTCTATACTAGAAGTGTTCAGATTGGGGGTGAAAAGAATGATTCTGCCCAAAATAAAAAGAGGTTTTACTTTAATAGAAATTCTTTTAGTCGTTGCTATTCTTTCAATTTTATTGGTGGTGGTCTTTGCCGCTCTTAATCCGGCAACCAGACTAGCGGACACTAGAAATGCCAGACGCTGGAACGATGTAAATCAATATTTGACCGCAGTACATGAGTGTTTGGTTGATAATGGTGGCACTTATGCAACTTGTGGACTGACTAATGATGGAACAGTGCGCGAGATCGTTAATACAGGAATTACCACAGGGTGTAATGCTGTTGCAGGGTGTGGAGTAGCTGCAACAGGTAACTGTGCTGACCTTGAAACAGAATTGGTTACCAATCAGGCATATCTTGCGTCTTTACCGTCTGATCCGGGAGGAGTTACAACAGATCACACTGAATATACATTAAGAGTAAATAATGGAATTGTCACAGTAGCTTCCTGTTCAGCAGAAGGTGGTGAAAGCATCTCGGTTGCAAGATAATTAAGTTGTAGAATTTAAGAGAGGTTTATTTTCTTAAGAACGAATTCTTGTGTGGTAATAAGTCCGATATAGTCGATTTTGGGGAAGATTTTTCTAACTTCGTTTTGGAATTTCTCGGCTAAACCTTGCGAGAACTTATTGTACATTCCGCGTTCCGTATTTGCGCAAAGCCTGTTTTCGTACTCGTGGATAATTTCTAAAACTTTTTTACCTTCAGTATTGAATCTATCTTGGAGTCCGTCTGGGTTTAATGCATAATCGTCGTGGAGATTTCTAAAACTCTCAAAAATTTCCTTGTTCTCCTTGAGCATTTTGGCAACGTATTCTTTATATTTAGTCATCATTAGATTGTATTAATCAGAAGGTGAACTTTCAACCATATGAATGTTTTGCAAGGAGTTGACAATTAGGATATTATTAATTTTTATTGGAAAGGGGGTGAGAAAGATGCTTAAGGGATTAGAAAGCGTTGTATTAGGAAGTGCCAACGCAAAAAAATTAGCGAGTTTTTATAAAGACGTTGTAGGTTTAAAGCTCACTCTTGAGGCTGAAATGGGTGAGAATAACGAGAACCTTTTTGCTTTTGAGGTTAAAGGAAGTAGTGGCTTTTATATAATGGATCACTCGAAAGTTAAGGGTGAGGCAAAAGATCCCAATAGGATTTTACTTAATTTTGAGGTTGATGATATTGATAAGGAGGTTAAGAAATTAGACGGTAAGAAGGTCAAAAAGATTCAGGATAAATATCACCTTGAAGGTTACGGCTGGATCGTAACTTACGAGGATCCTGACGGAAATTATTTTCAATTAGTACAAGTAAGAGCTTAAAAAATAATTAAACCCCACCTGTTCTTTAAGGTGGGGTTTTTGGTGAAAGGGGGGAGTACTTTACTCCTCGATAATTAATTTTCCTACTTGGCCGTTTGCGCGGTGCTGGCCGACTGAGCAATAATATTCAAACTCACCAACCCGGTCCGCAACAAATTCAATCGTAGTTGATTCTCCAGCCTTAATAATAGGACCGTCAACTTCTAATTCGTCAATATTAAAGTCGTGCATCATATCTTTGGCGGTTAGCACAATTTTTACGGTTTGTCCCTTTTTAACCCGAATTTCTTTTTGTGAATAGTAAAACGATCCCGCTTCAATATTTATAACTTGTTCTGTTTCGACCGTTGGCAATGCGTCTTTGACAATCGCATTATCTACTTCGGTTTCCACTCCTTGCACATTCTCGTCAGTCGCCGGCATTACATCACTCACGGGTTGATTTCTTCTCTGGCTAAATAAAAATCCACCTACGACTAAAAGTACGACAATGGCAATTCCGCCTAGAAGAATTGGGTTCATCGGTTTTCGATTTTTTATCTCGCTATTTTGTGTTTCTTGATTTTCTTCCATACTAATCACCTCCCCCGCACCAAATTAATAGTTGATTTTTAAAATATGAAATATGAGTTTATTAATTATTTAATATTTTCAATAAACTTTAGATTTAAATTAAAAGCAAACTCAAAATCAATGTAATATTTTCTATTAACTTGGTGCGGGGCCATTTTTCAAGTATTTGTCAAAAAATTCAACCGACCTTCTCATTGCCAGAGAGAAATTATTCGACAGATTATGATTATCTCCGCTATATGAATAAAATTCAACCACTTTTTTAGCTTCTTTCAGCTGTGTTTCTAATTTTTGGGAAAATTCGATTGGAACAGACGCATCGGCAGTTCCGTGATGAAGCTGTAGCGGACCCGAAATGTCAGTCAAATATGAATTTGCGGAAATAGAATTCCAAAACTCGGGATTTTGTTCGGGCGTTCCGAATTTTTCTTGTAATTCTTGGCGCCATCTTCTTGCTCCAGTTGGAATTCCGGGTGGGGGAGAAGTGTTTCTTCTTCGCCAGTTATTTAAAAGATCTTCGTATGATCCGACAACTCCGGCCCAAATAACACCTGCCTTAATATCTTTGGAAATTACCATGCTTCTTAAAGTAACATAGCCTCCCAAAGAATGTCCCCACATACCTATGCGACTTGAGTCAACAAGTCGTCCTGAGTCCCTCGACTCCGCTCGGGATAAACTTGTCTGGTTTTCGGGGTTCTTTAATCTTTTTAGAGAAGAAACTGCGTTTAAAACATCTATAGTATATCCACTTGATCCGTATGCTCCTGTTGGCTCTCCTTCTGAATTACCATGACCTCTGTAATCGGGTTTGAAAACGACATATCCGTTTCTTGCAAACCCATCGACGTAAGCTACATATCGCTCCGTTGTTTGATATTGGGTTGGGGGAATATAGCCGTGGTTGAAAACGATGGCGGGCCATGGTCCTGAGCCTGTCGAAGGAACGGTCAAAAGTCCATAAATTTTTAGGCCTTCGGATTTGTATGAAGCAATATATCTTTTATAATTTGAACCTGGTTCAAGAGTTTGTTCAATTACGATATCGCTTCCGGGATATTCACCGGATCTTAAAGCTTCTATAGAAAGAGGATGTTGTGAGCTTTCCAACCCCCCTTCGTCTTCTAAATTGAGGTTAGGGTTATCAGTGAGATTATCTATGACTTTTGGTATGTTTCGATCTCTTGAAAGGTAAACGATTCCCGCGACGATAAGAAAAATTCCAAGAAGAAGAATGATTAATTTGCTTTTCAAAAACATAAAATCCATTATAACCGAAAGCAAAAATTATAGAAAAGAAATCTGAGAAAAAGCTGAAAGCTTCTTATTGGTTTTCCTGCCTGAAAATCACTCGATCCGGTGGGTTGAGTTGAATTGACTGAGCAGAAACACTGCCGTCGGAATTAGAATTTCCCAAGACTAGAACCTTTTCGCCTTCTTTCAAATCCTCTTTTGAACCAGATTCCGCTTTATTGATAGAAGTAGAATCACTCAAAAGAACAATTTTGCTCGAGCCGTCTTGCAACTTAATTGTTACTGATGTCTCGTCCGAGCTGATAATTTCGCCGTTTATGGGTTGAAAATTTGCTTCATTCCCACTTGGTCCACCCATTCTTTGCACAAATTGGCCTTTTTCGCCGTTAAAACCTGAAAAACGAGTTGTCGATTTAGTTTGTTGATATTTCATTCCGCCAAGGAAGGCTGCAACTCCAACAACCAACGCAACTACTGATATAACTAGCAAACTATTTTTATTTGGTTTAGATTTCTCTTCGTCTGTCATAAATATCACCTCAGTTCTTGACCTAGATTTTAAGTTTCATTGCTGAGAACAAGCTGAATGAAGCTTTTGTAACAAATCAGTGATAAAATAAGATTTGAATCAAATAGCTTATGTCTTTTGATTATCGTTTTTGGAAAAAACAAGGACTAACTGGTTCTGATCATATTCTACTTCGAGATACTATTAAGGCAATTGAAGAAGGGTTGGGAAGAGAACTTGACACTGAAGATAGCCCTTTAATAAACCAAAGAATGTAAGAACTAGGAATCAATCTGGGGGGAAGTGATGGGGCATTAAAAAGTTTCGGACTTACCCCTAAAAAAGCAGAAATTCTTGAAGGATTTCGTAGAGTAGAAGGAGAATAATCTTACTCATAACGTAGCGCTTCTATTGGCTGTAAACTCGCGGCTTTGCGGGCAGGATACCAGCCAAATAGGATGCCTATTGCGCCTGAAACACCGATCGCTAAGGCGATTGACTGCACTGAGATGGCAAATGGCAAACTAAAAAAATTAGAAAGGGCGTAGGACGTTCCTATCCCTATGACCATTCCAACCATTCCCCCCGTAAAGGTAAGAAAAATTGCCTCGATCAAAAATTGGGAAATGATGATCTTTTTCTTCGCCCCGAGTGCTTTTCTGAGGCCAATTTCACGAGTACGCTCGGTAACGGTGACCAGCATGATGTTCATAATGCCAATGCCACCAACCAAAAGTGAAATTGCTGCAATTCCGCCGAGAAGTGCGGTAAATGTGCCAGTTACTTGAGAGGCGGTTGATAAAATGTCGTTTTGGGAAAAAATGGAAAAATCGGCTGAAGTAGGATCTTTTAGTTTATGCATTTCTAAAAGTAAATAACCAATTTCATCTTGGGCTTGTGTCATAACGTCTTGACTCTTAGCCTCTACCGCTATTGAAGTCAGACTGCTGTCGCCAAAAAGTTGTTTTTGTGCGGTAGACAATGGCACATAAATGGAGTCATCGGGATTGTTGAATCCGCTGCCCCCTTTTGAAACAGTCACACCGACTACGCGCATACTTTGGCCTTGGACTCTGATGCTTTGATCTGTGGGGTCAATTCCTTCGCCGAATAAATCAGAAGCTGCTGTCGGACCCAGGACGGCAACTTTGGCTAGACCTTTCAGGTCAATTTCAGAAATAAAAGTGCCTGATGAAACATCTATTTTGCGAATCTGAGCATACTGGGGCTCAACGCCGACTATATTTGTGTTTGTGTTATTTCGGCCGGCGGTGACTTGGGAACGAGCCGAGTATTCAGGAGAAACTTGTGCTACAGTTGTGTCGGTCAGTTCTTCCTCAATAACTCGCGCGTCTGAAAGAGTTAGTGTTGTTGCAGTACCAACCGCAGTTCGAATACCGCCAGATGATGTCCCACCAGGAATGACTGTCAAAAGATTTGCGCCCAAGCTTTGGATAGAATTTTCGATTGACTTTTGACTACCTTGGCCGAGAGAAATTAAGGCGATGACGCTTCCTATGCCAATGATAATTCCGAGTACTGCAAGCCCCGTTCTCATTTTATTGAGTGTTAAGGTCGATAAGGCTTCGGAGATGATTTCTTGAAGGTCCATAATTTACGATTTTAAATTTCTTCTTTTGCCGTTTTTAATGTCTCCAACAATTTTGCCGTCTCGGATGGTGATGATGCGTTTGGCATGTTCGGCAATATCTTGCTCATGAGTAATCATAATAATTGTGTGCCCCTCGTCATTTAGGTGCTCGAAGATTTCCATAATTTCTTCGGCTTGGGTTGTAGCGATATTGCCTGTTGGCTCGTCGGCGAGAATTATTGAGGGATTCATTACTAAAGATCTGGCAATTGCGACGCGCTGTTGTTGACCACCGGAGAGCTGGCTTGACGTGTGTTCCATGCGATCGGCAAGGCCAACCAATGTTAAATATTTCTCGGCGAGTTTGATGCGGTCTTCTTTTTTTATTCCGGCATAGATCATAGGTAGCTGGACATTTTTCAAGGCGGTTGTGCGAGGAAGCAAATTAAAAGCTTGGAAAACAAAGCCAATTTTTTTGTTTCTGATATCAGCGAGTTCATCTTCAGAAAGATTGGAGACGTTATCGCCGTCCAAAGTATAGGATCCGCTTGTGGGTAAATCCAAGGCTCCTAATATATGCATGAGGGTAGATTTGCCCGAACCAGAAGGGCCCATTATGGCTACAAATTCCCCCTTTTTAATATTAAACGAAACATCGGAAAGAGCCATTGTTTCGACAGAATCGGTTTTGTAGATTTTTGATAGATGATTTACCGCAATCATATTAATTCTTCCTGATTTATCTGCCGATAAATCGTGCTCCACCGAATCCGCCAGTACTAAATACAGATCTTGTTTGAGTGCCGCTGGTTGAAGTTGTGGTCGAGGTAATCACTTCATCTCCTTCAAAAAGGCCTGAGGTGATTTCAGTTTGTGAATCAGAGGTAAGTCCGGTTTGGACAATAACATTCTCTTGAACACCATTTTTGATAACCCTGACGGAAGACTCGGTTCCCTGCAATTGGACTGCAGATGTTGGAATAAGAAGTACATCGTTTTTAATCTGGGTAATGATATTTACAGTTACCGCCATATTAGTCAGAATCTGGTCGGAATTTGTGTCGAGAGCGATAATCGCTGGGTAGGAAGTGACATTACTTATTGTTGATCCGACTCTGTCGATAGTAACCACCTGGCCGGAAAAAGTTTTGTCGGTAATACTGTCGAAGGTTACGGTTGCTTTTTGGCCAATTTCTACATTCGGAACGTCAATTTCGGAAATATTGACCGAAATGAGGGATTTTCCTTCCGTAACAATTGATGCAACTCTTTGACCGGTTCTTGTGCCGCTTGAGGAGGTAAGTGCGCTTAGAGACATTCCCTCGGCAATTGTTAAACTGATTAGTTTTCCAGAGGTCGGTGCGGTAATTACAGGCGAATTTAAGCGTAAGTTATAACTAGAAGATGTTAGGTTTGCCTTAGTATTTATTATGGAGTTGTAGGCATTGTCTTTCGCAACTTCAGTTTTAGTTCTTGTCTCTTTAATGGTAAGCGACTCGTCATTATCATGTCCTTTAATTTCGTCATAGACTACATCCAAAGATGCTTGGGCACTTCGTAGATTATTGTTTGCTGAATTAAGAGAATTTACAGCACTGACGTAGTTTGAATATGCAGATGCATTTTGTTGGGCACCGTCTAAATCAAGTTCAATTTCGGCTAATTTTTGTCCTACTGCCACATTATCGCCCTCTTTTACGTATACTTTTTTGACAAGGCCGCTCGTTTGGGTCGTAACGCTGGTAATATTTGATGAGATGACGCTACCGGATGCGGAAACAGTAGAAACGATTGTTCCTTTTTCTGCTTTTGCGGTTTGGATTTGAGTTTGATTGGATTTATTGCCAAAGATTTCTCCGTAACCGAAAATCAAGACGCCGATAATAATGACGGCGATGACAATTCTTTTCTTGTCCTTTAAAAACCACGAAAAAATGGCTTTTATTTTATTCATACAAGCCTAAGTGTAGAATCGAATTCTGAGAAAAAGCTGAAGAACTTGATCTAAAAAAACACCCCCGCATATTACTGCGGGAGTGTTTCTACGATAGCGAAGAAATTTTAGTGCATCATGCCCATGCCCATTTTGCCAAATCCTTCATGGTGACCAAAACCTCCGTATGGGGCAAGTTTGGTTGGGTCAATTCCTTCTTGCTCAAACCAATTTTGCATTTCCAGCCTTTCCTGCTCTCTTTTGTTTTGCATTTCTTCCCACTTATCTAACAAAGCCGTCTTTTGAGCTTCTGTAATCACGCCATTGGAAACAGCTTCGTTTAAGCGTTCTTCTCTTGCCTTTCTCATCTCTTCCTGGCGTTCTTCGTGAACTGCATCAAATACAGCCTCGACATCATTTTCTTCTAAATTAAATTTTTCGGCCAGACGAGAAATTACCGGATTAGCAGTTCCGGTTTCGCTTGCTCGAATAGAACTTACACCATATGTAGCCAGAGAAATTACTGCGCCTAAAGTAAGTAATGATATTAAAAGTTTTTTGCTCATTTTTCTCACCCCCTTTACCTCGCCATAGCTTTTAGCGTAGGCGGGCTTGATATTGATAAGTTACTACTTCATTCTGAGAAAAGGCTTATAACTTGTTTCAAAATCCGTGAGTTCCGTATTTTAACGGAACGAACAAGAGTTTTGAACCAAGTTATATAAGCAAAGCTTGGCCACACAAGGCGTGGTAAACTCACCGAAGGTGCAAAACAGAATTACTAATCTGTTTTGAATAGTTTCTAAAAACGTTATCTTGGAAGAACTACTATAAATCTGGATCCTTTCCCAACTTCACTTTCAACCTTGATTTCTCCTTTATGCGCATCAACAATGGATTTTGCAATAGAAAGGCCAAGACCATAGCCATCTACTATGGTTTTATTTCGCGAGCTATCTGCCCTATAAAATCGGTCGAAAATGTGAGGAATTTCTTTTTCGGATATACCAATTCCCTGATCCCTAACTTCGATTACAGCTTTTTTTCCTTTTATCCTTACACTTACTCTTACTTCCTTACCTTCAGGACTGTATTTAATCGCATTATTAATTAGTATCGAAATGAGTTCTACTAAGCTTTGGGGATTTCCTTTGACTGTAACGGCAGACAAATCCTCCTTTATGGATATTTTCTTTTCTCTGGCTTGAGGTGCATTTCTTTCAATCGCTTGTCTTACTGCTTCAGCTAAATCAACGTCTTCCATTGATAAATCTCGTCCACTTGCTTCATAGCGACTTAAGGCCAGAAGATTATCGGAAAAATATTTCATTTTGTCTATTTCCGTCAAGTTACTTTTTAACAATTCTTTTGCATCAACCAATTTTAATTTTTTGTCTCTTAACGCAACTTCAACTTCGGTTTTAATCGAAGTCAGGGGAGTACGAAGTTCGTGCGATGCGTCTGCAACAAAGCGTTTTTGTTCGTCAACCATAACTTCAATAGGTTGAAGCGTTTTCCCGGCCAAAAAATATCCCGCCGTACCCGCTAAAAATAAAATGCCCCCATTTATAATCAAAAGTTGAAGCGCGAACCTCCGCTTTGCAAGATTAATAATCTCTACAAACTCTTCAGGAGCTATTTCGTCAGGATAAATCATAAAAGGCAAAATTCTAAAGAAACCGTTGCGTTCCTGCACTACAACTCTTCTTTCTGGCGCAGTGTGAAGAGCTTGGAAGCGAAATCCTCGACCGAGTTCTTTTGTAAAACCACGATAAACAATAAGGCTGAAAAAGCCGCTTACCAACATGATTATGACCAAGTACCAGAAAGTTAGTTTGATGCGTGCTGAATGAAACATGATTAGAAATAGCTAGATGGTTATATGGCTATATTGTTAAATTTCTAAAAGTTATCTTACCATCAGCTATTTAGCTATCTAACAATTTATTCTCCTATCTTATATCCGAATCCTCTCACCGTATGAATTAGGGGAGTGGAATTTGGAAATGCCAAGTCTATTTTTTTCCTTAAATATCCAATATAAACTTCAACAGTATTAGGCAAAATGTCTGCATCATAATCCCATACATGGCCAATAATTTGGTCTTTACTAATAATTTTGTCAGGATTACGCATTAAATATTCGAGAAGTGAGAATTCTTTTCTGGACAAACTTATTTTTTCCCCAGATCTTTTCACTTCGTATGTTACAGTATTTAATATTAAGTCTTTAGTTTTAAGTATTATATTGCCACCGTTTTTAGGCCTTCGCGTCAGAGCTTTGACGCGAGCCAGAAGTTCTTCAAAAGCGAAAGGTTTTACTAAATAGTCATCGGCGCCCGAGTTAAGCCCCAAAACTTTATCTTGAACCTGCCCTTTTGCGGTTAACATCAAAATCGGTGTGTGATTTTTTTCTTCACGAAGTTTTTTACAAAGAGTTACTCCGTCCATTCCGGGGAGCATCAAGTCTAATATTATTACGTCATATTCTTCGCTAGAAGCCATATCGTAGCCTTCTATCCCGTCGTAAGTAATGTCCACAGCAAATCCTTCCAGCTCCATTCCTTTTTTAATCGAGTTTGCAATCTTATGTTCATCTTCGACAACGAGTATCCGCATGATTTAAATTATACCTCTGAAGCTGAGAAATAACTGAAAATTTGATTTGTACCTCCCGGGTTATTATAATCTCCCCTACATGAGACGTGTTGAAGGACTAAATAGTATATTAATAGGATCGCTTTTAGCTGGTTGTTCCGTGGTAAAGCCTCCAGAAATAAGGTCAATTGAAATAACATCCACCGCCCCCGGCAGAGAATTAGGTGTTACAGTCAAAGGTTTTGGTCAGAAATTTTCGGCTGAAATTCAGAAGGGTGCTCGGCAGTGGCACGATAAATATGAATGTATTAAAGATATTACCGTAATGCCTTTATTAGATTTGCCAGACGATTTGGAGGAATTATTAACATCGGATACGACAGAAATGGCAATACCAGGAGAAATATTTATATCTCCGGATGCCACAGATCCTAATGATATAGTTCGTCACGCAATGACGCATGCTTGTGTTCCGAAGGAAGAAACTGTTTTACCCGAGCCGCTTCTTTTTAGTGGCGGTTTAATAATCGGATATCATGGGTTGTCAATTAAAGTCCATTTAAATTCAGGAGAAGAGACATACTTTAGATTATTTGAGGAGGGAATGGCGGAAAGGAACGCTGCAGGTTTGGGTGATTATCAGGTAGAAAATCAAAGATATTTTGATATAGGCAAACTTACGCTTCAACTTTTTCCATTAACAAATACGTTAGCGGATGAATATGCTGAAAATAACGACGTACCCGGGTTTGTAAGAGCTGTACTACGTTTACCACAAGATGCTGAAGTTACTTCCGAAGATATTGAAAGAGTAATGCAGGCATATCAAAGAGTGTGGGATACGGGTTTTGATTCCGGAAAGTAGGCGAGAAGCTCGACTCCAAATTTCCTCCATTAGCTCACAAATAATTCCCAATAAACAACCAGAAATGTTTCTAGTATAATTGGGTTTGTAAATTAAGATTTATATGAATCTCAAAAATAAAGTCGTTCTTGTTACGGGGGCTTCAAAGGGAATAGGAAGAGCAACTGCAATTGCTTTCGCAAAAGAGGGTTGTTCTGTAGTTATTAACTTCAAATCGGATTTAAAATCAGCTCAGGAGGTTTTAAATGAATGTAATAAATACTCTAAAGGAAATATAACAATAAAGGCAGATGTAACTAACGAGAATGAAGTAAAAGGAATATTTAAGAAGATAAAAGATAAATTCACCCATCTTGATGTTTTGGTTAATAATGCTGGGATATTTGATAGTAATGATAGCCCAACAAATATTAAAGCATTTGAAAATGTTTATGAGAATAATTTTTTAAGTTGTGTACTTGTTACTAAATATGCTTTGGAGTTAATGAATGAAGGGAAGATTGTAAATGTTTCATCGATTCATGGTAGATTGGGACACGGAAGTTCAGAAGCAATTGCTTATTCAGCTTTTAAAGCTGCTCTTGAAAGTTATACTAAGAATTTAGCAAAAGAACTAGCTCCTAAGATACTTGTTAATGCAATTGCTCCTGGCAGAGTTGCAACTCCAATGTGGGGTAATCCTGATGACAAAGAACAAGAAGAATTAGGAAAAGTTCATTTAATCAAACGAATGATTCAACCTGAAGAAATTGCAGAAAGTATCGTTTACCTTGTAAAAAATGATGCAGTTTGCGGTGAAATATTGACTGTTGATGGAGGTATGAGTTTAATTACCCTCGGCTGATAAGAAATTATATGAACTATCCTATTGTTAAAATTGTCAGGAGTTTCTTAGAAAAACAAAATTTAATATGAAAAACGCAATTATCTTACACGGTGGTCCGAGTAAGAAGGAGTATTACGATCCTGAAGCTCCAAGTATGAGCAATGCTCACTGGATCCCTTGGCTTCAAGGACAACTCTTAAAACACGATATTGCAGCAGCAACACCAGAAGTTCCAAATTCATACGATAGGAACTGGAAGGTTTGGACAAAAGAAGTAGAACGTTTTGATATTACACCTGAAACTATATTGGTAGGACATAGCACAGGCAGTGGTTACTTCATTAAATATTTAAGTATTCATCCAAAATTAAAAATTGGAAAAGTAGTATTAGTTGCTCCTTGGCTTGATCCACATCACGATAAAACAAAAGACTTCTTTGATGATTTTGAGATTGATCCTGATTTTCCAAAGAGAACAAAAGGGGTAACGATTTTTGCTTCGGACAACGATCAAGAAAGCGTTCAAAAGACAGTAGAAATTGTTCGTGCAAAAGTAAAAGGACTTAAATATAAGGAATTTCATAATTACGGACACTTCTGTTATGAAGATATGAAATCTCACAAGTTTCCTGAATTGTTAGAGGAAATTTTGGATTAATTTCATTTTATGAGCCATAAAATAATTAAAATAGACGATTTTAAGAAGGTGCATAAGGGAGAAGGATTTGATCTAGAGATTACAGATCCCACATCTAAAGAATACTCCTTGGCCTATATGGACCTTGATAATGCAAGGGATCCGTCAGACGAGAAAGTAATTATACAACTCTATGAAGGATTTACTGCATTATATGTTGTAGTGGCTGGAGAATTTAAGTTCACATTGTATGACAAGGGGAATTTTGAGGAACAAGTACTAAGAAACAAGGAATATGTCTACTTAAAAGGTGTATCAAAATATGAAATATATGGCAAAGGAACCCTGCTTCTAATTTCTATACCAGCATATAACGAAAAGATGTACTCCCACCCAATTAAATAAATTTACATTTGTAACTATGGATCATTTAATCGACAAATTGAGAGCGAAAGTTACGAAAGCGTCTTTTAACCCCGACTTTATTCATCATAAATGGTTTGTTAAATATCACCTAAATATAGTTGAACAAATCGCTCTTGAACTTTGTGACATATATAAAAATGCAAACAGAAACTTAGTTAAAACTCTTATTTGGATTCATGATTATGGAAAAATTCTTGGCATTCGAGATGGCGTGGAAAAGATTACTGAAGTAACTGCAAAATTAATGGAAGAAATTGGATTCGAGCAAGAATTTACAGATAAAGCTATTCAGTACTTAAGAATTTTTGAAAGCAAAATGGAATTTGAGTTAACAAAAGCTCCAATCGAGGTTCAAATAACATCTTCAGCAGATGCAGCATCACATATGGTTGGTCCATTTTATTCACTTTGGTGGTTAGAAAGTCCACACAAAACTTTTGAGGAATTGATGGAAGATAATAAAGGAAAAGCATTAAAAGATTGGAACAGGAAAATAGTTCTACCAGAAGTCAAAAAAGCTTTCGAGAATAGAAATAGATTTGTGATGGAAAATTCTGGAGACTTTCCAGAAAAGTATTTAACTTAAATATAAATGAGTAAATTTTTATTATTAGATGCAGATGGGGTTGTGATTCGACCTCGAAATAAATACTTCAGTGAGACTTACTCGCAGGATTATGATGTTCCGATTGAAGAGATACTCCCGTTCTTCAAAGGCGATTATAAGAAAGCTGCTATTGGAGAGGTTGATATTAAAGAAGTTCTACCTCCTTACCTTACTAAGTGGGGTTGGAAGGGAGCGGTTGATGAGTTTAAAGAAAGAGTTGAGAAAATATGAGATTTGGACACGTTGCAATAAGAGTAAAGGATATCGATAAGATGTTGGAATTTTATTGTAAAGGCATGGGGTTTAAGGAAGCTTTTAGAATTAATAATGATGACGGAAGTTTGCGTATAGTTTATCTTCATATATCTGAAGGGCAATATTTGGAATTATGTTTGGGTGGAGAGGAAAAACCTTCTTTTGACGATAGTAAAAGTGTTGGAGTTCGGCATATAAGTTTTACGGTTGACGATTTAGCTAAGTCTAAAGAAGAAATGGAACAAAAGGGGGTAGTATTTGATTCTGAAATTCTTGATACTCGTGATAATAATAAAAATGTTTGGCTATTTGATCCCGAAGGAAATAAATTAGAATTAGTGAAAACCTATCCCGATTCGCCGCACTATAAATTTGAGAAATCGTTATATAAAAAATGAAAAGATTATTTTTAGCGTCTGTAATATTGCTTGTCGTGGAATGACCCGGGGTCTTGCGGTTGTGATCTCTCGCTTCCGTAACCATTCGGTCCTTGGAGAAAGGTAGTTATGCGTCCGAGAGTTCGTTGAATGAAAGTTTGTTTTTTTGTTGGAGGAAATAGTATTTCCATTTGTCTTCGTTGTTCCTCCTGCTCACTTTGTTTCTTTAGGGCTCCTTGTTGCTCAAGTAAAGCTGTGTGAGTAGCTTCATCTGTCACACTAACTTGCTGCCATGCAGCCGATAGGATTTCTTTTTCGGGATAATCATTGGGAAGTGATGATAATAAAATTCTGGTATTCTCTAAAACTTTTTGCCACTCGCGAGCCTCTAATGGGTCATCAAGAATAAAAGTTGGATCGGTTGACACTTCCTTGAAAACAACCCGTTCAACTTTGTTACCCCCATTTGGATTAACTCCGGAGACTGTCTTTATAAGTTCCCAATCTTTATAACCTTCTGGGTCTGCGTTAGCGTCGTGCCGGAGAAAACATGTAGCATCTTCTGCCGGAATTCTTAAACTGATATCCATACTCTCTCTTCCAGAGTTGTTTCTTATGTATCGGGCTACAATAAGAGGACCTTTGTTTCCTGCGGATATTACTGCTTCAGTAAGATTTGCGCCATTTAGAGGCTCTGTCCTTTTCCAGTTTAGTTCAGGAAGATTTTCGGAAGTGACTGCCGGAGAAAATGGCTGGTCACGATCAACGGAAAGACCCCTTATTTCCAACGCAGATAGAGTACTTTCCGCCTCCAGGGTCATATATATTATTATATCAAAATCGAACAAAATTTTGTAGAAATCAAGCAGAACAGTCGATTGAGTTCGAATCCATCGGATTTTTGTTTATTTCGAGCATTCGCGAATAACGAGTGTTATAACGCTCGGATGAAGCGAACGCAAAGAAACAAACTTGTTGAGCCCAAAGGGCGAGAATACCGAGGGCTCTTAACCCTCGGTAGTTTATTCAACTTTTAGAAGTTCTATTTCGAAGATCAGAGTCGAGTTAGCTGGAATTGTTCCGGCAACTTGTGCGCCGTACCCCAGAGAAGGAGGAATAGTAAGCTTTCTTTTTCCACCAACCTTCATTCCGGCTACACCCTGATCCCAACCCTTGATTACAAAACCTGAACCTAAGACGAAGCTAAAAGGTTCACCACGGTCATAGGAGCTATCAAATTGGGTGCCGTTTGTTAAAGTTCCTTTGTAATTTACGGTCACAGTTTTTCCGGCAACAGCTTCTGCACCTGTTCCTATTTTTAAATCCTCGGTTGTTAATTCCTCCTGCATGGGTGTAATTGTAACATCTTGTGTCGGTTCCTGAGTTGGCGTAATTGTTGTTGGGGTTGGTAAGGATGAATTGGTTGAATTATTCACTTGGGAATTTTTATTAAAATAAAAAACACTTACCCCAATTACTGCTAGAACGGACACAACTACTAAAAATTTATTCATTTTTGATCTTCTAAGATTACAAAAAACTGATGGCACTTTTCAAGTAGGTATCCTAGTGAGTTCTAGCCCGTCGGGTTGATTAGCTTCTAACCTTTCAGATTTTGTTTTGAAACTTTTTCAGAGTAAAATTGCCTCAAGATGTCATTGTTTGTTGGGGTTCGTATAGAATAACAAATCCAAATTCTATATTTAAGATATTACTATGGCTGAGCGATTAAAACCTCTCGACACATCACTTTCAGGACCTGATGGTTCCGGAAAAGACACTGTAGTTCTGGGAGTACTTGACTTGTTATTTCAAACGTTTGAAGAAGATCTTAGAATAGTACGCCTTGATAGGCCTCCGATGTATATCTGGCAAGATAAAGATGGTAATAGAATGACCCGAAAGCTCTTTGTTCCTTTTTTTAGATTTATTAATCACGTACACAAGGTGGGGGATCGAGACGCGAATATTCGTTTGGTTCAAGCAGCTAATACAGCAAATGTGATGATGCAAGGATGGGTTGTCAGGAGGATATCAAATGATTCATTTAAGCCCGATTTGTATTTGAGTGGAAGAAACTACTTTACGGATCCTACAGCCTATGCACAATTTTACGCTCCGGAACTAACTGCATTAACCATTGAAGAACGTTTGCGTTTTATGAAACAAATATCAAGACTGCCCGATTATGATCAAATCTATTTTATGCAGATCGATCCCTTAACGGCATATAAAATAATAGAAGGACGTATTGCTGAAGAGCGAGTAAAACCAACCGGCCAACCTTTATGGCAACACAGACACGAAACTGTCCAAGGTTTAACCTTACTAAGTGAAGCGTTCCAGGAAATTCCTTTGGTTGTTGAAAAAGTTTTTCCAAATACTGAAGTGATTAACATCGATGCGTCTGCACCAAAAGGAGAAGTTGCATTACGAATTGCAAGTGATATCCGAAGAAGGTTAAATCCAATAATTTACAATACTAAGTCTGAAAGCATTGCAAGAGAATTAGTGTAGTTATGCTCAAATCAGCGAAACTATAAGAAATATATTTGTGTTTGCAGTACAATAGCTTCATGAGTTTATCAGTTGGAATTGTGGGTCTTGCGAATGCGGGGAAGAGCACGCTTTTTAACGCGCTGGCTTCTCGTCGGTTATCTGAAACCGCACCCCGTCCTTTTACGACAATAGATCCCCATGAGGCTGTTGTTCCTGTGCACGACGAGGATTTCCATAGACTTTGTGATCTTATTAAGCCCGAGAAGTGTGTTCCTGCAACGGTTACATTTATAGACATTGCGGGTCTTGTTAAGGACGCGCATAAGGGAGAAGGATTGGGAAATCAGTTTTTAGGCAAAATTCGCGAGGTTGATGCAATTGTCCATGTTGTTCGCGCATTTAGCGATGAAAAAGTTTCTCATCCGCATACTTCGCATCCAGTGGGAAGCGAGCATCAGATTTTGGAAGATATAGAACTTGTAAACTTGGAACTCGAACTTGGAGGAATTGAGAAGAAACCGACAATATATGTGCTCAATGTAGATGAGGAAAAAGTAAATCAAGTTGGTCAGTTAACTAAGCTAATCGAGGAAAAGTTTAAAGGAGAAGTTTTGGCTATTGCGGGAAAACTTGAAGAGGAGATGATCGACTTGGATAATGTTGAAAAGGCAGAAATGTTTAAGATGCTTCAGTGGGAGAGATCGGGTTTGGAAAGGCTGATCCTTGAAGCTTATAAACTACTTGATTTAATAACTTTTTATACGATTAAGGGTGAGAAAGAGGTAAGTGCGTGGAGTTTAAAAAAGGGAGAAACCGCGTTAGACGCGGCCGGACGGGTTCACACTGATTTTGCAAAAAAATTTATTAAAGCAGAGGTGATTAATGTTAAAAGCCTTCTTGATATTGGTAGTTGGAAAGATGCAAAGGAAAAAGGTAGGGTTGGACTCGAAGGAAAAGATTACGTTGTCCAAGATAAAGACGTTATAGAGTTCAAAGTAGGACAATAGTATTCGTAGTTTCGCATCGAGTTTGATATTTATTTATGTTATACTTTCAAGCGTTATGAATAAGTATGAATTAACTGTTATATTGCCCGGGAAGGCAACGGCTGCCAAGAAAAAAACTTCTCAGGAAAAGTTGGGAAAGATTATAGAGACCTTAAAAGGTAAAGTAGTTAAGGTAGATGATTGGGGAGAAGTTGAGTTATCCCATAAGATTGCCAAGAATAGTTCTGGAATGTTTTTACATTTTAATTTAGAATTGGAGTCGCAATCTACTCAAACCTTGAACCAAAAGTTAAAGATGGAAGGTGATATAATTAGGTACTTGATAGTTAGAAAGGAATTATCCGCCTCCGCTTAAGGATACGGTAAGACAAAGTGGCTAGGAGTTTAAATAAAGTCGAATTAATTGGAAACCTGACTCGCGACCCGGAACTTCGATATACACCGGCGGGTACGGCTGTTTGTACGTTTGGTTTGGCGACCAATAGATATTGGACAACTGAGTCGGGTGAGAAGAAAGAAGACGCTGAATTTCATAGAATTGTTGCCTGGAATAAATTAGCCGAACTTTGTGCCCAACTTTTGGCAAAAGGAAGAAAAGTTTATATCGAGGGTAGGCTTCAGACGAGGCGCTGGACGGCTCAGGACGGGAATGAAAGAACAACCACTGAAATTGTGGCAAGTGACATGATTATACTGGACTCCCGCATGGGCCCGCACGAAGTACAGGATTTTGACGTCCCTGAGGAAGTTGGGGAGACAACGACTGCCGAACCGGTTACCGAGGAGACGCCGTCTTCCGTTAAACCAGCCAAGAAAAAAACCACAGACAAAAAAGAATCTAAGAATGAAGAAAGTAATGAAAAAGAAGTTGATGAAGACATCCCCTTTTAGAGCCTTCTTCATATTATGCTGAAAAAAAACAAGCAAAAACGGCAAACACGCGAAATTAAAAGAGATTTAAAGTGTCCCTTTTGTGAAGAGCATTTGGTTCCCGATTACAAGGACTACAAAAGATTAGAGAGGTTTTTATCCGACAGAGGAAAAATTTTAGGTCGTGACCGAAGCGGAGTATGCGCCCGACACCAAAGAATATTATCGCTTTCGATTAAAAGGGCGCGTTATCTGGGTTTACTTCCCTTTACACCCTCGGCTTGAGGCAAAGAGTGTAATTTCCGTAACTTAAGCTAGATTTTCTAGCGTGGAAGCGTATAAAATGGTTGGTATGTCAAAAATAAATTTTCTCAAGTTTAACCTGCGTCTTGTTAGAAACGCCTTGACTCTCGCTATTATAGTTTCTGTTTCTTTTGGATTAGGGTATACCTCAGGTTTTAAAGGCTATAAGGCCAGCCTTGGCTTTCCAGAAGTAAAAATCTCAAGAGAGATTCCTCAAAATCAAAATGTAGACTTTGAACTTTTTTGGAAAGTTTGGGACACCCTAGGCGCAAAATACTACGATAAATCAAAAATAATCCCGTCCGAAATGGTCTACGGCGCAATACGCGGAATGGTTTCTGCCTTGGGAGACCCTTATACAGTCTTTTTGCCTCCTCAAGAGAAGAAGGTAGTTCAGGAGGATCTACAAGGAACATTCGAGGGAGTTGGAATTCAAATAGGCTTTAAAGGAACTCGGTTGGCAGTGATTGCGCCTTTGCCCGGCACGCCTGCGGAAAAAGCGGGTGTTAGAGCGGGAGACCTGATACTTGTCATAAAGGACGAATCCAGAAAAATTAATGAGGGAACAGACGGGATTTCAATTACGGATGCGGTTGAAGCGATAAGAGGTCCGGCTGGGACCTCCGTAACTCTTACCCTATTAAGGGAAGGCAAGGATGAGCCGTTTGAGGTTGAAGTTGTAAGACAAAGTATAAATGTGCCAAGTATAGTTCTCGAATATAGGGGTGACGGTGATTCCATTGCTTATATCAAGGTTTTAAAATTTTCAGCAGAAACGAGCAGCGAATGGGAGAAGGCGGTAATAGAACTAGTCAAGAAGACTAACCTGAAAGGTGTAATTCTTGACGTGCGCAATAATCCGGGAGGCTATTTGGAGAAGGCGGTAGAGCTTTCCTCCGATTTTCTGGAAAATAAAGATACGGTCGTAATCGAAGAGGGAGGAGACGGAACCAGAAACGAATACAAGGTAGAAAAAATTGGAAGACTGAGAAAGGTCGATGTGGTTGTTTTAATTAATGAAGGGTCGGCCTCGGCATCGGAAATTTTGGCAGGAGCTTTAAGAGATAATAACAGGGCAGAGCTTGTAGGCGAAACGACTTTCGGCAAGGGAACTATTCAAGAGCCTATGGATGTTGACGGCGGAGCAGGACTTCATATTACAATTGCCAAGTGGCTTACTCCTAATGGACTCTGGGTGAATGAGGGAGGTTTAAAACCGGATATAGAGATAGAGGATAAAGAGGATACGGAAGAGGATGAACAGCTGGAAAAGGCAGTTGAATTACTCGGATCTTAAATAATTTCAGGAAATTCTCAGAATAGATAAGTTATAGTAAAGTGGGTATATGAATAGATCAAAATTTCAAGGTTTAGTGATAGGTCTTGTGGTCGGGTTTGTTGTCCTGGTATCTGCCTTGGGCGGTGCTTTAGCTGACAGATTTTTTGTGATTAAGCCATTAGACCTTTTAGTTGCAAGAGATAGCTCAGGCGGTTTTAGAACCGGGACAATTGAACAGAAAGTCTTGAGCGAAGAATCGGTTGTCATAAATGTTGCAGATCGCGTTTCCCCATCCGTGGTAACCGTTTCTATCCAGACGCCCCAGAGAAGAATTTTGGAGTTTAATCCTTTTGGCGGGGGATTTAGATCTCGCATCGAGGGAGGACAACCTCAGGATATAGGGTCCGGTTTTGTCGTTTCCGAAGACGGACTTATCATAACGAATAAACATGTAGTTTCGGATACGGATTCTAAATATAAGGTGATAACCAAAGACGGCAAAGAGTATGAGGTTCAAAAAGTCAGTCGCGATCCTTCGAATGATTTAGCCGTACTAAAGATAGACCCTTCGGCGGGCTCAGGGCAAGCGCTTCAACCGGTTGAACTGGGTGAGTCGGGTAACCTCAAAGTTGGTCAGTTTGTGATTGCCATTGGAACTGCTTTGGGAGAATTCAGGCATACGGTTACGACCGGAGTTATCTCGGGACTTGGTCGGGGAATTACTGCGGGTAGCGCTTTTGAGGGATTTGTCGAAAGACTAGATGACGTTATCCAAACAGACGCGGCCATAAACCCCGGAAATTCGGGTGGGCCGCTTCTAAATAGTGCGGGACAGGTAATTGGGGTTAATGTTGCCGTTGCTCAAGGAGCAGAAAACATCGGATTTGCAATTCCTATTAATTTGGTCAGAGATGCGCTGGATCAGTTTAAAAAATCGGGATCGTTTGCCTCCAAGCCTTTCTTGGGTGTTCAGTACCAAATGGTCGATCAGGAGACTGCAATTTTAAATAAAGTTCCGCAGGGAGCTTATGTTGTTGAGGTGGTTGAAAATTCTCCTGCCGCAAGTGCAGGGATTAAGCCAAACGATATCATTACTAAATTCGACGGCGAAGAAGTAAAAGGGGACGACGGCGGACTGGCTGATTTAATTTCCAAGAAAAAAGCCGGTCAATCAATAACGCTAGAAGTCTGGCGCGATGGTGAAACACTTCAACTTTCCGCAACTCTTTCCGAATTCAGCGAATAATTACCCCAAGTTAGAACCTAATCAGCGCACGGTGTTAATTAGTCTGTTTTTTGTACAAGAAGTGGTGTTTTAGGAAGAGGTTTGTATTCGCGAAGCGGAAACGAACCGGGTAAAGGGTAAAAAGTCCTGTCCAAATCCCCCCCGCAAATGCGAGTCCTATTTTTTCTTCTCGAAAAGGTAACTCAATATCTCTTAAGTCGACTGTGTGAATTTTGTTAAACCCTCCCCCATATTCTCGTATTGTATCTACAAAACACCCGTTTAATTCTATTAAATTTCCTTCGTTCATTATTCTTCTGGGTTTAGAACTTAACGAGGATAATAACTCATATTGGTCGTGTTTCTCGTAATGCAAAGAAGCAATGGTATCTTCAGATAAAGAAGTGGTGGGTGAAAGCAATACAACTATTGCCAAACCAATTTTTTCTCTATATTGTAATAACATATTTTTGTCAATTCTTCCAGAATGCCCCCAGGAAGTAAAACTCCAGTGTATCTACCCTTATTTGAACTTTTCGCAACTCGGTCTACTGTTGACAGTGCGAGTATTAAAACATCCTCAGTAGTTATAAGTTCTGTCTCTTGTGTCGGGTCGATTGCGTTATATCTTACATCGAAACCAAAAGAATGTTTTAAATAATCTCCATATACTTGAATTTTCTCTCCACGTTTCCAAAGAGGTGTACCTGCAAATTCTATTATAAAAGATTGATTTTTTGGGTCTATTTCTTTGCCTTTTCTAAGTATTCTTTCCATTTCCGCCAAAATAGCACCCTCTCAACCTTTTCGCAAGTGATATAATCGCCTCAAATGACGGCGGAAAACAAACCGAGGTTCTTCATTAACTTCGAGTCCGAAGCTTTACCCAAAATAACTTGGCAAGAAATGCTTGATAAAAAGGTTGTCTTTGCGCCCCAAAATGTACTTGCTGCGCTTAAGGAGGCTGAACAATTATTAGTTACTCATCCCGGCCCAAATTTCGCAAGAAGAAAGGTGCTCGCACCTGAATGGTTTGGCTATTGGAAGGATTTGCTAAAAGCACCTCAGCTAGAATCAGGAACAGGATTGGTGTCATCCGGAGATAAATTAGTTAAGTTCGAAGATTTATCCAGCTTACTTGAAACAAAATACAGGGATGAAAATACCGGCATGTTATTTGTTGCCGGGGCTGAAGGCCACAAAGGTCATGTGCATGCGGCAAAGTATATGGCACGTGTTGTTCCTGTGACAATTTGGGGATTTGAACAGGATGAATATATGCAAAGGAAGGACCGCAAGGCGCCTTTTCTTTCACTTCCCTTAAGGCTTTCTATGTGGGTTCACGAAGGGACATTAACTCATCTTACAGTACTGCCAAGAAATACTCGGGATTTACCAGATAACGACCACTATAATGGGTTGTTTTTAGGTTCCGGTGCTAAATATTTTTTTGTTCATGAGAAGGATCCGTATCTAACGGAAAAGTTGGCAAGGGGAGAACAGGATTTAGATTGTAGGATCACCCATCCTTATCCTCTACTAAGTACAACAGAAGCCGTGCAAGAACTTACGCCTGGAACTATGAGTATAGAAGAAATTACCAATCTTTTTGTTAGACAAAATTTACGAGTAATTCCTGATCTGCCGGTTGAGTCAATTTCAACGAGAGTAGAAAGATTAAGTATTGGGGTAGAGAATGCAGGATTGAAATCGCAAAAATGGGATATATCTGAGTATCTTAAGGGTGATTTTTTAAAAGACTTAAATCGTATTGGTTACAATGAGTCACTTTTTGTCGAATGAGAGAAGAGTTATTTTATTTTAATTTCTCTTGAAGAAGTTCGACTACTTTATCCAAATTCCCATCTACATTTGCCTCGAGCCCTCTTTGATTGCAGTCGAAGTTTTTATTCATCAGTTCTTGTGTATAATTACGTACCGTGACAGAGAGGGTGCACCCCGACCTTAAAAACGCAATTGAAAAAGGTTTACCAGAAGCCTATTTACCTCTTGATATAGTCTATGGATCTCTCGGTGAGGCAGTAGAGGATAATTACAATCTATTACATCTTGGGGTTAGAGCCTCACCAAAGGCAATTAGAACACTTCTCCTTATGACAAGCAATGGTTTTTACGATGAAGAAGGATATCATCATCACCCCAGTAAACAGTTTCAACTCAATGCTATCAGTTATGGTATATTCCACGACTTTTTATTGGGATCAGATATCCCTCTTCTCATGCAAGGAAAAATGCCCCGAGAGAATTTAGCCCAATCGGAAAGAGATATCTATTTAGGACCAGCAAATCAGTTACTTGGAAATAAAGTTTTAGGGTCGGTGGAAGAAGTAGCTCTTGATATAGAACGAAGGAGAAAATTTAACCCCAACTTAAAAGTTCTTTTACTCCATGGAAAATGGAATACAATTCCACACCCTGGTCATATATATGCTCAAACTGATACAGAAGAAGATGTGGCACTGCTTTATGGAATTAGGTACGAAGATATGGTTACGGTTGTAGTTGCGGATACCAACCAAGAGATTACTGATGCAGGGAGTACGCCATACTTAAATACCTTTTGGAGAACGTCACTTATTTCTTATTCACCTTATTGTGATTACATCTGTCCATCAGGCAGTTTTGATAAAAAAAGTAAAGAAATTGATAGACACTGGTTACACAAATATTCACTTCTACGCCCGTTCGGAATTCATATTGCGAGGGACCATCCCAGATTTGACTTAGTTGTAAAAAGATGTCGTGAAATTGGGGCAATTCCTCTGTCATTCCCACGCTTTGAAGACTTTATTCATCGGCTTGGTGAACCATTCATCAGCCAAGTGGATAATGTGTTGTCATCACGTCGTGTATGGAAGGATGAGGTTGGAGAGCGGACATTTGAAACCCAATGGTTTAGACTAATCCAGAAAAAAAGCATAAGGGACGAAATGTATGGAAGAAGGAATTGGTTTGAACCAGAAGGGGTCATTCTACCTAATCCCAGAATTGGTCTAACTCCGGAAAAAATTAAACCTGCAATTATTACACCAGAGGATATTCCGTCTGAAGTAAAGATAATGATACCTCCTCTTGCCGAGGATCCAAGAGAAATGCGGTTGCGCGAGGCTCTTGCTACATTAAGTATGGGGTTTAATTCATAAAATCTGTACGTAGAATATTATTGGAGAATTTTATATATTGGCCGTTTGAAGATAAGTAACCAATTTATCCAAATTCCCGTCAACTATGGACTCAAGGTTACCAAATGATTTGCCGATTCGGTGGTCGGTGACCCTATCTTGAGGGAAATTGTAGGTGCGGATTTTTTCAGCCCTCATGCCGCGGCCGATGGGAGAGCGGTATCCGGCGATTGTTGTCATCTTTTTTTCTTCCTCCCTTTCCCAAAGTTTAGAACGGAGAAGGGCAAGGGCAATTTGCCTGTTGGCTTCCTGAAATCGCTCTTCGGAAGCGGTTACGACAATGCTTGTCGGTTTATGTACCAACCTCACAGCGGTCGAGACTTTATTTACGTTTTGACCTCCGTGCCCACCTGATCGGAAAAAAGATATTTCCAGGTCTTGTGGGTTAACTTGTACTTCAGTTTCTTTTATTTCAGGTAAAACGGCAACTGTTGCAGTCGAGGTGTGAATTCGGCCCCTCTTTTCTGTGGTTGGAACTCGCTGGACCCTGTGGACGCCCGATTCGTTTTTTAGCAAGTCAAACGCACGAGAGCCGGAAATTAATAGAGTTTTTTCGTCAATAGGGGAAGAGCGCCAACCCTTTTTGGTAGCATAGCGCATGTACATGCGTAGAAGGTCGCCCCCCCAGAGTTTAGCTTCATCTCCACCAGTTGCGCCCCGGATTTCGATGTATACTTTTTGGATATCGTTATTCATAAATAAAATCACACGGGGTGAGTGATTATTAATTGTTAGAAACTGCTAATTTTTTTTCTTAGATATCTTTCGAAGCTCGGCTAATGTATCCGGTCGTTCTAGTTCTTTTTGAATCTTTCTTTCCCGCCTCAACATTCTTTTCTCGGTCTTGGAAACTCTTTCTTCGACCGCCATTTTACGTCTTGCCTCAAAAGAGTCAACACGTCCTGCGGTATCGACATATTTCATCTGGCCCGTATAAAAAGGATGGCAATTATAGCATACCTCGACCTCGATTTTGGGTAAGGTACTCCCGACCTTAAATGTATTTCCGCAGGCACAAGTTACTTGCGCTTCCGGAAACCACTCTGGATGTATGTTTGCTTTCACGATTCAAGTATTATAGCGTTTCTTTTTGTATTCGGCAATTATAAGACCAATTGTAATAAGAATAGCCCCGGTGATAAATGATGGGGATATACTTTCGTGGAGCCAGAAAATTGCCAAGGGAATTGTGATTACCGGCTGGAGATAGTTAAATAGAACCGCTTCGGACACTTCTATTGATTTATGAGCTCTCACGAAAAGATAATAAGCTATGCTGCCTGAGAAAATAGCCATATACCATACACCGAGATGATATTTTAAAGGTAGATTTACAATTTGACTAAAAAAATTTTCCCAGCCATAAGAAACCAGCGTTAAAGGAAGTAAAGTAATAGCACCAATAATAAATGCCAGGTTTGTGAGGTTGGCGGAATTAATTTTGAAACGCGAAAGTTTCTTGGCAATAAGAATTGAGCCGGAATCCGCTAAAAGGTATGCAAAGAGCAAGATGTTTGCAGTAAGCTTGACTCCCTCGGCTTTAATAATAGGGTATAGGGAATTAAGTAAAACACCCAAAAGCACGATAGAAACCCCGATCCTTTCCCTTTTAGTTATGTGCTCGCTGAAGAATGCCGCTCCATTATCAAGTCCGGCAAAAAGTAGTCCAAGTGCAGCCGGAACGGCCAAAAATCCGTAAAGAAAAACCAAAGGTAAATGAACCCTTAATTGCCTAAATTTTTTACCTTTTTTAATTTTTAAGATAAAAAAAATGATTGAAATAACAGCGGATATTGCAAGTCTATAAGAAATGAATGGTAGGGGATCAATTCCATCAAGCGTGAATTTAATAACTGGACCGGCGATACCCCAGATAAGAGCTGCCAATAATAAGTAGATATATGCTTTAACTCTTTTTGGGGCCATGGATTAACCTTCTTTTAATTTAGAAATCAAGTTTTTGAGAGGTAAATCTTCCTGACGACCCGTTTCCAAGTTTTTAAGTATTACACTTTCTTTTTCCGCTTCGTCGGGTCCGATTACGATAAACCACTTGACCCCTTTTTTGTCGGCATATTTTAATTGTTTTGTTAAATCCTTGGTTTCGTCCGGAAATGTTTCAACTTGAATTCCTTGATCTCTTAATTTTTGCGTAACCTCTAATGATTTCCCCAAGAGTTCGGAATTAAAAACGGCAATTAGTGATCCAAATCTTCTTCCTTCTTCCGGGAAAAGTTTAAATTGTTCCATTGCCTCAATTGTTCTGTCAAATCCCAATCCAAACCCGACTGCCGGAATATTTATACCTGAAAGGCTTTCTATAAGTTTGTCGTAGCGGCCTCCACCAAGAACAGAGCCCGCTTTATATTCATCAATTTTTACTTCAAATATAGTTCCCGTGTAATAATCCAGTCCTCTTGCTAGTCTTGCTTGAAAGATGAGTTTGTCTTCATCAACACCAAGGGATTTGGCATACTTTATGATACTTAGAAGATTCTCGCTCGGTTTAGACTCTGCAAGATGATGAAAGAGATGTTTTATTGATTCGTCGCTAAGCCCTATTGTTTTAAGTTCGACGCCCACTTCGTCCTCTCTCTTTCTGTCTAATTTATCAATAGCGCTTATCGCTTGAAATTGTAATTCCGGAGGAATAGAGGCAAAAGTCATCAATTCGAAAAGTAATTTCCTGTCATTTATAAAAATTTTAAATTTCGTAAAACCCAAGTTTGTAAAAATGTAATTTGTCAGAGAGATTATCTCTGCATCCGAAATGGGGGATTGGGATCCGTAAATATCTGCATCACACTGCAGGAATTCTCGGAAGCGGCCTGATTGAGGATTTTCGGCTCGCCACGCAGGCTGGATCTGATATCTTCTGAAAGGCATTGGAAGAGAATTTTGATACATAGCCATAACACGGGCTGTTGGAACTGTTTGGTCATAGCGAAGTGCCACCTCACGACCGCCTTGGTCTTTAAAAGAGTAGGCTAACTTGTCGGTTTCACTTCCGGATTTTCCAAACAATATTTCTTTATATTCCAGAGCTGGTGTTTCTAAAGGTTCAAAACCGAAGAGTTCAAAAATGCTTCTTAGTTTGTCAATTAGATACTGCCTTTTTCTTGCCTCCTTTGGCAAAAAATCCCTAAAACCTTTTAAGGTCTGTAACTTCGTCTTGTCCATACTTTAAATGATAGCAATAATAAGTTGATTAGACAATTTATTAGTTTATGATTTTGACTTACCACCTCGGAGGCAGATACTTTGTACAAATTAGATTTTAAGTTTATTATCTTGGTTAATTAATCTTCTTTTTAAAATTATTCCGCTGTTGGAAATGGAAATAAGATACCCTTTCTTTTCACCTGTTTTTAACTTTCTTAATAACTTACAAATCTTAAGATCTGCCTGTAAATTAGTAAGTTTGGGCGACAAGGCAATAATAGAGGGAGTATCTTCATGGATAAGCAATTTAAAGTCTTTTATATTAAATGTTACAAGAATACGCGATTCTTTCTTGGCTTTCTCCAACACTTTTTTATCTGCAGCCCCGCCCAATTTGGAGTCATGCTTAATGTGTTTAACATCATGAAGATTGTTCAGTCGATGGTAGTTTTGTCTCGGAGGCAATCCCTCATCGAGTAGAAGGTTGTATCTTTTGTGTTTTCTTGAAGGCATCGAGGCCGGCTTCCATTAAGTAGGATAAGAGGTATTGTATTTTCCGAGCTTCCAACTGCGGGTATTCTTCTTCCAGTGTTTTTGTAGTATAACCCTGTCTTACTAAATGAAAAATTCTTTCAATGGGAATCCTTGTTCCTGCTATAACAGGAGCCCCTCCTAAAATTTTCGGGTCAGTTTTGATATATTTCCTCAATGCTTTAGGCATGAAAAGTTATTATACTTTACTTATACTACTACCACAAAACTTAATCAAGCAATAAACGAAAATGTGCGTGTCAACCTTTCTCTATAATTTCAATTTCTTTTTGAGTTAATCCGTAGAGTTTATAAACTTCTTCATCAATTTTTGTATCTGGAGTTTGCAATTTTATTAGTTTCCCTTATTATTTTTTTGATTTCTCTAAGTTCTTTTAAAATAGGATAACTGAAAGATTTTGTAACAATTCTATGTAAACTCATCTTCATTTAGTAAAATAATGCTTCGTGTAAGATTTTTTGTCAATGGAAGTTTTTTAAAGAAAAACTGTAAATAAATTCATCTTGATAAGTTCCGTCGGGTTCTTTGACAGCGTGGGGGAGCTGAGCAATTCTTTTAAACCCAAGTTTCTCGTATAAGGCAATGGCGCTTTTATTTCTTGAATTAACTTTTAGTTCTATCTGTTCGATTTCTTTATATTTCCTGACTTTGTCTATTAAAAAATTTATCAGTTGGGTAGCATACCCCTTTTTCCTGAAGTCGGGATCAACATACACTTCATAGAAATAGGCAACGTGCTTTTTTTTAGCTAAGTAGCCGTCAGAAATTTGAGCGTAGGCTATTAGTCTTGAGCTTTCGAAGAGGCCATAATATCCGAAAGTTGGATCTTTTTCGGCATTTCGAATTTTATGCTGAAAGTATTCTAGAGGTAACTTTGATTCGCTTTCGAAAGTAGACAAAAATGCCTCCGGATCGGTTTTTAAACTTTGTAATCTAATCTTTTGATATTGATTTGCGTCCTTTTCCGTTAGCAGCCGTATCATATAAAGAAAAATTAATTTGAGGAAGTTTCAACTTTTGACGTAATTTCTATGGTTCTTATATTATAGATATTTTCTTCTTGCTCAACTATAGCCACGACTTTTTCTCCTTCTTTGATTTCTTTTATTTCAGGACCCTTCCATTTTTTGGGAAATGTAAGTTTCCATTCTTTTCCCTGTTTGTCTTTTAGACTAAGCACGTTTTTGGCGATACCTGTAGCCTGACCAAATACTATTTCCCTTTTTGGAGCTTCAAGTTGGGGAGAAACCAGTATTCTTTGAGCAGCCAAAACTCCATTCGAGTTAGTCGCAAAACCCATGGCAATTATAAAGTCTCCGATTGCCAAGTCATTGTATTTAATGGTGGTTTGACTCTTACTTGTTTTTACGAAGTCGACGTTTTCGCTGTCAACAGATATTAATTGAATTTCACCAAGAGCGTTTTTAATCTGAAGAGATGTTTCAAGCTTATCTGTTATTGTTCCGATATAAGCTTTAGGATTTTTCTTAACCTCCTCAAGCTTTTCTCTTACTTTTTCGCGGATAGGGTCACCCTCGTCGGTTGCAGTAGGATTTCCGGAACCTTCTTCACTGACCTTAAATTCCCTCGAAAAGATAACCGTTAATTCTTGTTCAGATTTCCCTTCACTTTCATCAAACGAGGCTACAATTAACTGATTTATCCCGCCAATAAGCTCGACTTCCTGTTCAAAGGACCCCGAAGCGTCAGCTTTCAATATATAGTCTTCTTCTTCTGATGAAACTACGACTAATGCGTCTTTTAATGTAATTCCTGATACCTTGGTCGGATTTTGGGTTATTACGTCCTCTGCCTCAGGCGCGGCAAGAGTAATTTTAGAAGAACCATTTTGACTGACCGACCTTTTTTGATCTAACGAAGTAGGCTCTTTTGTTACAACCTTAACTTTTTTTAAAGCAGAATTTGCTCTCCAGACGCCAAAGGCGATTGTCAGTCCCACTATGATTCCAGCGATTATAGCAATTATGAGTTCTTTACGCATTATTGTGGCAGGAGAAATTTCTGGCCGGTCAGCGTTAATATAATTGAGATAAAGCCCCTTGTCAACTTAAGCTCTCTTTGGTAGGATGACGAAAGGGTTATGAAGTGGTTTCAAAACACTTCATATAACTTGCCATAAGGCCTCAAAACGAGCCCGCCTGGCGAGTTTTGAAACAAGTTCTATGGATATTACTTATCTTGGACACTCATCTTTCAAACTTAGGGGTAAGTCTTTAAGTCTTGTATCCGACCCGTTTGATTCGAAAAAGGTAGGATTAAAGTTTCCTAAAATATCGGCGGATTTAGTTACGGTTTCTCACGCGCACGATGACCATGGTTTTGTTCAAGCGGTATCAGATGTAAAAAAAGTTATTGATGGACCGGGTGAATATGAGATTTCGGGTGTATCTATAATTGGTTTTGGGACCTACCATGACTCAAAAAAGGGTGTTGAGCGAGGAAAAAATACAATTTATGTTATCGAGATGGACGATTTGAGGCTTGTCCATTTGGGAGATTTGGGTCATAGACTGACTGAAGATGTGCTTGGAGAGTTGGGAGAGGTTGATGTTCTTATGATTCCTGTAGGAGGAATATATACTATTGGCCCAAGCGAAGCAGGAGAAGTTGTTCGAGACATTGAACCCAGAATTACGATTCCTATGCACTATAAAATTTCCGGGATTAATCAGGAGGTCTTCGGAGAATTAGCAACTGTTGATGATTTTCTGAGGGAAGTCAGCTTACCTGTGGAAAGATTGGAAAAATTAAGTATAAAGAAAAATGAATTAGGAGAAGAGATGAAGGTGGTAGTGTTAGAAAAGAAATCCTAAATCCGAAATCCTAAATTCTAAACAAATTCAAAACTCAAAGTTCCAATATTAAAACTTTTTTGAATTTTGAAAATTTGACATTAGATATTGTTTCGAATTTTGTGCTTAGAATTTAGAGTTTAATTTATTATGGCTGATCAACTTCAAGTTCGTATCCCGCCCCATTCACCTGAAGCAGAGGAGTCGGTGCTGGGTGCGCTTTTATTGGATCGCGACGCAATAATTGCTGTTGCCGAATTTTTAAAGTCTGATGATTTTTATGATGATAGACACAGAGAAATTTACGAGTGTGCACTTGAACTTTACGAAGACAGAATTCCGATTGACGTTTTAACCGTTTCAGAACGTCTGAAAAAAAGAAAGGTACTCAAAAAAATTGGCGGAGTGAGCTTTTTGGTTGAAGTTGCCAATAAAGTTCCGACCGCCGCGCACGTTGAGCACTACGGGCGTATTGTAAAAGACGCAGCAACAAAAAGGTCCCTCATGAAAGCAGCAAGTAAACTGGTCGAGCTCTCGATGGATGAGGGCCTTGCGGCTGACGAACTTTTGGATCGGGCGGAGGGAGAAGTTTTCGCATTAACCCAGAAACACATAAAGGCTGGCTTTACTCCCGTCAGAGATGCACTTTCGGAATCGTTTGACAGGTTAGATGAACTTCATAAACAAGCTGAAGGTTTAAGGGGTGTAACAACCGGTTTTAAGGATCTGGATGAGGTCTTAGCCGGGATGCAAAAATCAAACCTTTTAATATTGGCATCAAGACCGGGGATTGGCAAGACCACTTTTGCGCTAAACATCGCACAAAATTTGGCTGTTAAGCATCAAAGGCCTGTTGGCTTCTTTTCTCTTGAAATGAGCAAAGAAGAGCTTGTGGACAGACTTCTTGTTGCCCAAGCCGACATCGACGCCTGGAAATTGAAAACCGGAAAACTTTCTGAAGATGATTTTACAAATCTCTCAAATGCGATGGGAGAACTGGCAGAAGCCCCCATTTATATAGACGACACTCCGGCATTATCAATTTTGGAAATGAGGACGAAAGCGAGAAGACTTCAGGTTGAAGCAGGAGTGGACCTTTTGATTGTTGACTATTTACAGCTTGCCCGCTCGCGCCAACTGGAAAATAGAGTTCAAGAAGTTTCGGAAATTTCTCAGGGATTAAAAAATTTAGCTAGGGAGCTGAAAGTTCCGATTCTTGCCGCGTCACAATTGTCCCGTGCCGTCGAGCAAAGAGGAGGACCAAAAAAACCGCAACTGGCCGATCTTAGGGAATCGGGTAGTATTGAACAGGATGCAGACGTTGTCATGTTTTTGTGGCGTGAGGACGAGGAGAATTTGGAGAATATTAATTTGGATATAGCCAAACACAGGAATGGTCGAATGGCCTCAATTAAACTATCCTTCAGGGGCGACAGGATGCGCTTTTACGGGCGAGAGACCAAACGCCCGCAAGGTTCTTGAGTATGACGAAAGGTTCTTATGGTCGTGAAACTAAGCGAAGCTAAGTTGAACGGCCACAAGGTTCTATGCGAAGCATAGGTTCTTACGGAAGGGAAACGAAAAGAGCTTAGTGTGTATCTGTGCCGAGGAGAGGAGTCGAACCTCCACAAAGTGTTATCTTTACAGGTTTTTGAGACCTGCGCGTCTGCCATTCCGCCACCTCGGCCTAAAATCATTATAGTTTATTCAACATTCTATTCTTGCTTCGCAAGAAAGGTTTTATCGCCCTTCGACTGCGCTCAGGGCTTTTGCTCGCTTTTCTCCCTCGACTTTGCTCGGGATTCATTACGCTCGCACGAGACCTGCGGGTCTGCCATTCCGACCCGTCAAACGGGTCAGGGACGTTCGACGTCCCGCCACCTCGGCATGAATAAGATATAATTGACAGTGTGGTAATTATACAATAAATTGTAATAGATGAGAAGTTTAATAAAGTTATGGAACACTTAGTTGATATAGCGGGACAATTTAAGAAATTCGATGAAGAAAGGATCGTCATGTCTGGAAAATTAAGCGAGCACAGCGATAGAATTGAAAAGTTAGAGCAAGAAGTTTTTAAAACCTCCTAATTGCTTCAAACATATCCGTAAAGTAAAATACCTAAGTTATGAGTCTTGTTGATCCAAGAGTTGTAAAGCAAGCGGAAGTTTTGGTAAATAATTCCCTCAAGTTTAAAAAAGGGGAAAGCTGTGTTGTTATTGGCGATTTTGCGGCAAAACCTCTGATGTATGAAATATACAAACTGCTTCTAAAAAAAGGTGCAAAGCACGTACGATTGCATTGGATTTCCTATGAAATAGATGAAATATATTTCAAGAATGCTTCAAATGCACAAATAAAAATTTATCCTGAACTCGAGGATTATGAGATGAAGAAAATGGATTGTTATATTAGAATAGGTTCTTCAACCAATACAAGGGGGCTTTCCAACGTTGTGGCAGAAAAAATTTCTGCAAGACAGAAAGTTACCCGTCCGATAACAGATTACCGAGTAGAAAATACCCGCTGGGTAGTAACTCGATTTCCGACAGAAGCTCAGGCTCAGGAAGCCGACATGAGCCTTAGTGAATATGAAGATTTTGTTTTTAATGCAATAAATAAAGTTGACTGGAAGAAAAAATTTAAAGAGCAAGAGAAACTGGCGGAACTTTTGACAAAGACTAAAGAAGTTCACGTTGTTGGTCACAAAACAGACTTGAGACTTGGTAAAAAGGGGAGGAGTGCTGAGAATGCTGGAGGAGAAAACAATATGCCTGACGGGGAAGTCTTTACATCGGTTGTTGAAAATCAAGCGGACGGGTTTATTACCTACACATACCCCGCGCTTTATATGGGAAGAGAGTTTCACAACGTCCGTTTGGAATTCAAAACAGGAAAGGTTGTAAAAGCGACCGCAGATAAGGGCGAAAATGATTTAAATAAAATTTTAGATATGGATAAAGGTTCACGCACAATCGGGGAACTGGGAATCGGGAATAATTTTGCGGTGGACAGATTTACCAAGGACATACTTTTTGATGAGAAAATTGGCGGAAGTATCCATATAGCCCTTGGGAAAGGTTATAAAGAGACGGGGAGTAAAAACGAATCGGCTCTTCATTGGGATATGATAAAAGATTTAAGGGGCGGACCCGCCTCGACTCGCGGAGACTCGTCGACGCGAGGCGGGGAGCTTTGGTTCGACGATAAGTTGGTGCAGAAGGATGGTCGGTGGCTAATTAAATTATGATCAACTCAACTGATTTAAAGAACGGAGTTACATTTTTAACAAACGGAAAACCTTATAAAGTTATTAAGTATTCTCATATAAAGATGGGAAGGGGCGGGGCAATTGTTAGAGTGACTGCTAGAAACTTGGAAAGTGGTTCGGTCGAGGAAAAATCATTTAGTTCAAATGTCAAGGTAGATGAACTTACTTTACAAAAAAGAAAACTCCAATTTCTTTACAAAGATGCTTCTTGCGCAGTATTTATGGATCCAAAAAGTTATGAGCAGGTAGAGGTTGGTGAAGACATAGTGAGAGAAGAACTTCCCTTTATTAAAGAAGGCGGCGAGGTTAATCTTCTCTTTTGGGACGATAAAGCCCTGACTATTGATATTCCGCCCAAAGTGGTTTTGAGGGTAGACGATACACCTCCCGGGGTAAAAGGAAATTCGGCGGCAAATATTTATAAACAGGCAACGCTCGAGAATGGTTTGTTGGTGAAAGTTCCACTTTTTATAAATAATGGAGAAAGAATTGTAGTTGATACAAGAACCGGAGAATACGTTGAAAGAGCTAAGTAAGTATCCACCAGATTGAAGCAAAGACCACCAGAAGTTGTGTAAACAAACCAAATCCCTTTGAAGCATCTACCTGGATTGATTTTTTAAAGGGAATCCATTTTTTATCAATAAAGTCGCTATTTTTATGTAAAAAATAATAGGGAGCTTCGATAAGGTCGGGTACAACTGAGGCTAAACAAGCCAAAAGAACAGTAAGAGCCAAACCGACATTAGGAAGCATCATATAGGCGACTAGACTTCCAAAAGTTAGGGCAAGGATCGAGTCGATAATTACAATATTTGTGCTTTGGGCAGAGACTTTACCGAATTTTTTAAGCTCAGTATTTAAATGAGGATTCCAGTGAGGTACCTTTTCTAAAACAAAATGACTACCCAGGGCTAAGGGGATAGCCAAGGCAGGATTTGCTACATTTACTGCAATCGCTGCCGCAACAACCACGTGTGGTGTTTCGAGCACAGTAAGTGTTATGATAAACGAAATCTTACCTCCAAGTCAAGGTTATGAACTAGTTCCAAAACTAGTTCATATAACTTGCCATAAGCTCTCAAAACGAGCCTAGAAGGCGAGTTTTGAAAAAGGTTCTATGGATCCGACGATATTGTGTTATTATTCATAATATGATTTTAAGAATAGTTTTTAGTTTTATCGCGGTTATAATATTTTTGTTTCTTTTTTGGAGAAGGCTTAAAGAGGACTATACTCAAAATCAGATATTCACGACCGCTTTTTATATCCTTTTAGGATTTAGTCTCGGAGGCATTATTTCGGACAATTTTGCACCAAGTTGGTGGTTTTGGATAAGTTTTTTGGGCGGAAGTTTGGGAATCTTTATTGGTATATTGCGCTTCAACTTAAGGATTTTTGAAACGATTGAAGCCGGAATATTATCCTCCTTGACCCTTTATGGCTTTGTATTTTGTTACAGTTGGATTGATACAAACAAAGTTATTTCGGCTTTAGGCACTCTTATAATTTTAGTTTTTATAATTATTTTTGTTTTTTTAGATAAGTCTTATAAAACTTTTAGCTGGTATAAATCCGGAAGAGTGGGTTTTACCGGAATGACTATTCTTGGATTCTTTTTTCTGACAAGGGCGATTGTTGCCACTTTGGGCGTCGATGTGTTATCCTTTGTTGGTAATAAGGACATAGTCATCTCGGCGGTTATATCTTTCGCCTCGTTCTTAACTCTTTTTAATCTGGCGCGAAGCTCATGAAAAAAAAGGTCAATAACAACAAAAAAGGCAATCAAAAGAAACTTAAGCAGAGTTCAAAATTAGCTGGCATAATAACTTTTCCTGCAAAGCTTTTAGCTCCAGTTTCAAATTTTTTGCAGGATAGGTTGCGAATCTTAGAGAAGAGAAAGAAAGAAATTGACGAGGAAGATCCTTTTAAAGACCACGCAAGACTTATCGATAATGCTTCTCCAGATACAGATGCCGCTGAGCAGTTTGGTCATGCCAAAACGTCTGCAATAAAGGAACAATTAGATAGGCGTATTATCCAAACTAGAAAAGCTCTTACCAGAATAAAGATAGGTAAATACGGAATCTGTGAGGATTGTGGAAAGATGATCGACACTGATCGCCTTATGGTATACCCTGAGGCAACTCTTTGCCTGGAAGATCAGAAGAGGAGAGAGAAGTAGGAAGTCTCTCGGCAATACTTTTTTCAAAACCGGCACTTGCCAGGCTTTTTAGATTAAAAGAATTTTTCGTGCAGTGCCTGCGCTCTCGACAATCACCAAAAACATTCTCTTATAAGGATTTCGATTGCGATTGTCTGCGAGAGCTTTTTCAAAAAGATTGCCTTCGAGTTTGATTGAGTTTGAATTGTCTTTATGGTATACCCTGAGGCAACTCTTTGCCTGGAAGATCAGAAGAGGAGAGAGAAGTAAAAAGATATTAAGTGATTAAGTTATTAAGTTAGCCGCCGAAAGGCGGTTTTTTGATGGTAAAATAAACAAATGGATCCTAAGGTTATTTTTGAAGATAAACATTTACTGATTCTCGACAAGCCAGCGGGGTGGATTACCAATGAGGTGAAAACTAAAGGATCCACGCCGACTATCGAAGATTGGTTAAAGAAGAATTTTGACTATCCAGTAGCCAAGAGCGCGGAATATCGATCAGGTATTGTCCATAGATTGGATAAAGAAACAAGCGGAGTTTTGGTCGTGGCAAAAACCTCTAACGCTTTTCAAAGCCTTCAAACACAATTTAAAAGAAGAGAAATTAAAAAAACTTATATTGCACTCGTTCACGGTGAGTTTGAACCAAGAGAAGGTGAAATTGAAGCACCCGTTGGTCGCTTACCTTGGAATCGAGAAAGATTTGGAGTTTTACCTGGTGGCCGAGAGGCAAATACAGGATATAAAGTGTTGAATTATTACTCACTAGCCACCGATCACAGATCACCGTTCACTCTTGGGGAATTTTTTCCAAAAACTGGAAGAACACACCAGATAAGGATTCACTTAAAATATCTCGGCCATCCGATTGTTTCTGATGAATTTTATGCAGGCCGAAAAACTGCAAGGGCCGATCGCAAGTGGTGCCCAAGGCTTTTTCTTCATGCAAAAAGTATTTCAGTAAGGCATCCCGAGAAAGATACGGCTTTAGAATTTAAATCTGAGTTGCCTGATGGTTTAAAAAAAGCTCTAAGCTTCCTAGTGAAACAAAATTCTCTTGTAAAGTGAACCCAAACCCAGTAATCTTTAAGTTGAGATGAACTTTCAGGAAATTGCCATACTTCTGGTTGCTGCAGGGTTTTTTGGGATTATAGCCAAGCTTATTAAGCAGCCTATTTTGATCGGCTATCTTTTTGCGGGGTTTTTTTTGGCTGCAACAGGGTTTGTGGGGGATAATACCTATCTTCAGAACTTGGGTAAAATTGGGATAACACTTCTTTTATTTCTTCTGGGTATGGAAATAAAAATTCACGAACTTTTCCAATTCGGAAAGACGACCCTAGTATCTTCTCTTGTACAAATAATTGTATCCTCCATTCTGGCTTTTTTCCTCTCATTAATGATGGGCTTTGATTTTATAGCCTCGCTTTATATTGCCTTTTCATTATCTTTCTCGTCGACAATTGTGGTTATCAAACTTTTGTCAGAGAAAAAAGATCTAGCGAGCTTTTATGGAAGACTGACCGTCGGAATTTTATTGATCCAGGATTTGGTGGTAATTCTGCTTCTCATGTTTCTATCGAGTGCCAAATCTTACGATGTGGGAATAATTAATTATGCACTCGTCGGAGTGAAAGGAGTAGTTTTACTTTTTTTGGTATGGTTTCTGTCGAGAAGGATATTGCCGCGTCTTTTTGAACGTTTTATTAGTTCGTCCCAGGAACTTTTATTTGTCGGAAGCATTGCCTGGGCATTGGGAATAGCACTTTTCATAGCCGGACCACTGGGTTTTACTTTGGAAATCGGCGGATTTTTGGCAGGTCTTTCTCTTTCTAACTTGCCGGAGCACGTAGAAATAGCTTCGAGAACCAGACCTCTGAGAGATTTTTTTCTTGTAATATTCTTTTTGTATCTGGGAACGCAGCTCGCCATCGGCCAGACAATGCTATATGTTATTCCTCAAGCTTTAATATTGTCCCTATTTGTACTTGTAGGTAAACCTTTGATAGTTATGACTACTTTGGGAATTTTGGGTTATAAAAAAAGAACGTCTCTACTTACTGGACTGTCTCTGGCTCAAATATCCGAATTTTCGCTCATCTTGGTTGCCCTTGGTGGATCTCTTGGTCATATAAAAAGGGAGGTGGTCTCAATGGTAGTCTTATCAGGAGCAATCACCATGACTTTTTCTACCTATATGATTTTGTACGCAGATAAGATTTATAGACTCGTTGGTAAGTATTTATCTATTTTTGAAAGAAAAAAGGCAAGAGAGGAGGTGCTTGTTTCCACCCCCAAGATGATAGACCACATAGTACTCGTGGGTTGCGATAGGACGGGAAGAAATTTGGTGAACTATTTTATAAAGAAAAATGTCCCCTTTTTGGTTATTGATTTTAATCCGAAGGTTTTTACAGCGCTTTCGGCTCAAAAAATTCCTGTAATTTTCGGAGACGTGAGTGATTCAGACATTTTGCAAACCGCAAATGTTGCGAGTGCTAGGATGCTTATTTCCACAAGCGGCAATTTAGCTGATAATTTATCTCTTTTAGAGTATGTTTCACAGACGAATAGGGATTTAATAACTATTTTTACGGCGCCCCTGAGACTTGACGCCCTAGCTCTTTATGAGAATGGAGCAAGTTACGTAATTGTACCCGAGGTAGTTGCGGGTGAGCACATTAGACACCTTTTGAGGATATATGGAACAAAGGGGGAGAAACTTGTGAAAGCCGGTAAAAGTCATTTTAATAGACTAATGTTCACATAATATTTAGTATAGCTATCATGCCTGCCCAAAGACGAGTAAAGAAGGTTTTACGTTTACAAAAGGCAAGACCTAAGTTTAAGGTTTTAATATATTTAATCATTTTAATTGGTTTGACTTTTGGTACAATCATTTTTTTTAATAGAGCCTTTTGGAACGGGAAGGATAAACTTACGATTGTATCTAGGGATTTGGAAGACAATGTCGTAATTACCACATATGATCCGCAAGTTGGTGAGATAATAAGTATTACTGTTCCTTCGCAAACAGAGGTTGAAGTAGCCAAAAACTTCGGAGTTTGGAAAATAGGCAGTGTCTGGCAGCTTGGATATCAGGAGAAGGAAAAAGGTGCACTTTTGGCAAAGACCGTTACTCGGCACCTTAAATTTCCTTCTTTTGTCTGGGCAGACAGACAAAGCTTAGGTTTTAACTCCTCGGGAATATCGGGCCTTTTTAAGGCAACGTTTAGTAAATATGATTCAAATTTAAAATTAGGGGACAAGATCGGTTTGGCCTTATTTTCGTTGGGAGTAGAGAATTCCAAAAGGGCCGATTTAAAATTGGAAGAAACCGGATACTTAAAAAAGACCACTCTTTCTGACGGGAGTAAAGGCTATAGAGTTGAGGGGAGTATTCCTCAAAGAATTGCGATTCTTTTTACAAACACAAAGATGTCAAATGGGACTTACCGTATAGTTATAAAGGACAGAACAGGAAGACCTGGTCTTACTGAAGAACTTAATTTAGTGCTCGAAGTGTTGGGAGGTAAGGTTTTATCAATTACCAGGGAAGATGAGGCAGATTTTAACTGCGAGATTAGAAGTGATGATAAAGAAGTTGGGGATTTAATCAGGAATTTATTTAATTGTCGCGTCGCACCCGTTGATCCTGGAGGAAATTTTGATATGGAAATTGTATTGGGAAAGAAATTTGCCGACGAGTTTTAGATGCGAGTAACTATTCTTCCTCTTGTTCGGGTTCAATTTCGAACTCTTCTTTACGGTGTACTAGTTCCGGGGGCGTGAAGGAGACGTAGTCAATTCTTTCGCTTGAAAAAGAAGGGGTGTCAGAGAGGCTGGATACGCGTTTAGTTTCTCTAATAAATATTTTTATGCAATTTTTATCAATTGATTTTATAAAGACCTGGTACTCATTGCCGAGAGAAATCAATTTTCTAAGTCTGGCAGATATGTCATCGGGGAGTTTCCCAATATACTTCCCATCAAATGTGTTAACAGAGACTTTATGAGCGTGAGAGTTCAGTTTTACTTCATCGCCGGCGTCTAATTTTGCCAATATTTTGGGACCTCCTAAATTTAGAAGGTTTAATATTTTAGTTTTGCCGGGCTCTTCTAAATATATTTGTGGATCAGATGGCTTTTGTGTGTGAGTATCGCTTTTTTTAAGGCTTTTCCATTTTTCAAGAGCTTTTGATGCAATGGAGTTAGAGGGATCATTCTTAAGCACTTTCTGGGCGGTTTCTTTAGCTTTTTTGAGGTTGCCTATTTCAGAATAGGCCCTGGCAAGCCTGTTTAGAGCTTCAACGTCATTGGGTTCATTTTTTAAAATTTCTTGATTAAGCGAAAGTGCTTTCTGCCAGTTTCCGGAAAGAGCTGCATAAATTGCTTCTTGGGCAAGATTTTTATCCATGTGTTTTAGGAGAGTAATTGATCACTATTGAGTATAAATGTGGGAGTTTGAATGTCAAGCCCCTCCCACGGGTAAAGGTATCTTATAGTATTTTACTTGATATGGTATAATATTGCCAAATGTATATTAATTTATCATTCTTAGTTAAATTTACCGGCTTTAATTAAAGCTAATTTTTAACCCTCCAAATCGGAGGGTTTTTTCTTAACCATGGACTTAGAAAGAAAAGAATCGACAGATCCATTTCCGACAATGGGTAGTTATGTCTCAGCCTTGGCGAATAGGCTGGAATTCCCTAGGCATCAATTTTTCTCTGATGAGACTTCACTTGATCGCTTTAGGAAAGACGTTAGTATTATTCAAGACCCTAATGTTTGGGTTAATGCCGTTGTTTGGAAAGAGGAGGTAAATGGCTCCCTTCCTAGGGCAAGAATTGAAACAGATTATGGAAGAAGAACCTATTTCTTAAGTGAAAACACAGGTTTTGTAACGAATGCCGAACAAGAACAAAAAATGCCAGTGCTCTTGAACACCCTTGCCTTAGCCGAAGCAAGATTAAGGGTTGTAAGAAAAAACATTCCAGACGCTTACGCACTTTTGCAGACAAGAACCGATCAGGCGATTAAAGAAATAGTCGAGACAAGAACAAATCTACTAAGACTTGATTCTGGGCAGGAAATTTCACTAAAGGGTCTTTTGGAAGAAGATAGTCGTCCAAAAACTAGAGCTAGGACAGCCTACAAAGTTACTTCAGGGATTACCGTAGCAACCTTGATTCTTGCAGCCTGTAGTAGTCTAATTGCCAACCCTACACAATCAGATCTTGATGCTTCAGAAAACCAGCCGAAAGCAACAGAAGATCTTCCGACTCCTGCAGTAACTACTATTCCACAATCAACAAATACCGCTGAAAATCCCACATCTACTCCCGAAGTTCTTCCGACTCCAAAACCGACGGAGGTATTAAAAGGTTACATCCCAGGAGCGATTCCGGAAGGGGGAAATATTGTCGAAACAGTGAGAACTTCTTCTTCTACCCAAGGTGGATCTTTAGATACGAGTGTACTGAAAAATAAAGGCTTTATTGTATTTGCCGAAACCGAGGAGGCGACAGATAAAGATGGTAATGTAATCGGAGAAAACTTTAATGTGGCTAAGAAACAGCAGGTTGGAGAAAAAGCGTATTGGTATGTTGCAACACCCGATGAGATGTTTTATGAGATAGATAAAGACGCTGATGGAAATCCAATTTACAGGGTTGCCCGAAGGGTTACGGATACAGGCGAAACTATTCAGGTTTACCGAGGCGAGAACGGAGAAATTGTTTATAGGCTAATTAGCGTATATGAAGATACCACAAGAGGAACCCCGGTTACCGTAAGCGATCAATCAACTTCCGAAGGTGTAGTATCCGTTAAATTTATGGAAGACGGCCTTATTATGTCTTCGATAAATCCTTTTATAAATACCCCTGACGCAGAAGGGCTGGACGTGGTTGTTGAGGGAGACCAAATAAGTATAACCAACGGAGTTGATAGAAAAGCACATTTAGTAATTGGAAAAAATCACAAAGGAGAATGGAAGGTAAAAGAGTTTTTCAAAGTCGAGGACTATTACGACTTAGGTCCGGCAGAGGTGGAAGTAGTTGATAGATCAGATGAAGATTTGACACAAAAACTATCAGAAGAAGCAAGCGGTTATGAACCAATTCATAATACATTTACTTTATACAGGCATTCGACATTAAAAAGTGAGGAAACGGGAGAGGTGGCATTTCTTAATGGCATACAATTAGGACCCTTTGTAATATCCGACTGGGAAACAAGGAAAGTTATTCTAAGTCCAAATACAGAAAGTGCGAAGGAGATTGGAGAGCTAGAGCTTACCTTGGTTTATAAAAATCAGTTTAGCGAGGTAAAGACTACCAAAATTGTTTTCAGGGGCGGATTAGGAGTAAATAAGGATAAGGAGAATATTCATAATGCTGTCGATCCAAGAGATTTTCCTTCTAACTTTAAAGAAGGAGAAAAAGTTGATATTGCCTTTTTGTATTTAGGAAGCTCGGGTTATATTAAGTATGAAAGATTAGCTGATCTTTATGAACTTCGTGCTACAAATAAAGATTTAGCTGATGAATATGCACTAATTATGAGAACCTTGTCAGAAAGAAAGGGGATTGAGGACATACTTGAGGCTTTTAATAGCGGTCAAGGAATACACAGTGGCGATGAGAAATGGGTGTTTCCGGACTCATTGACAATTCCTATTGAATATTAATCTTCATTCAGGGCTTTCAATTATTGCTTTCATCTTGAATGGTTGATGTTTAATGTTGTATTCTAAATATGATGGGGCAATTAAAGAAAATTCTTCTTTTTCTTATTATTGGAATTTTTATACTTTTAGTTCTGGCTTTAATTTATCTTATATTAAAGAGTAATTATCCCAGCCAAGATATAAAACTTGAAAAGGATATACTATTCAGTGACTTTGACTATTACTATAAACAAAAGCCCCTTGCTGGAGCCAAAAGGCTGTCGCTTGGCAATTTATTAGTAGAAAAGATTAGCATTAATAATTCAAAGAAAACAGCCCGTTTAGAGTTAGTGTATAAATACGAAGAAAGTTTGCATAAATTGGTTGTTGCCCTGAACGATTCTCAGGTTGGTTATTATTTGGGTGAAAGAGAAGGAAATGGAACGATGGATGCAACTGAGGTGACTAAGTATTTTAGGGCCGGAGATTACATTAATTTGAGCATACTTCATTTTGACTTTGATAAAAATGACGAAAAAGTAAGGGAAGGAATCGTCGAATATATAAATAATATATCGCAAGATAACCAAATAAGGAAAGCGGTTCTAAGCGATCTTTTAGAAAATCCACAAAAAATTCAACTGGAACAAGAATTAAAAGCGAAAACCCTAAAGTTTACTGAAGGATTTTTCGTATTATCTTTGAGCAAACGCGAGGTTGATGAAGGCAATTAATATGAAAGTCAGACTCTTTTTTAAACTGCTAATATCCGTTTCTCTTTTGGCAGGTATTTTCTTTTTTGTGCCCACAAAAAAGATCTATGCCCAATCTTGCGATGATGAAGTGGTGATTGAGCCCATGTGGTGTCATGCAGTAGTCGAAGGTGGTCTTACAGTCTGTCGAGCAGATTGGTGGGGAAGCAACCGTGTTTACAGCTGCGATACTTCAGATCCTGCATGTCCAACAAATACAAATGTTTGTTCGAGTAACGACCAAGCCACATGCGAAAGCAAAGACCCTGCCGCAGGTTGCGATTTTGCTGCGAATGAGTGCGAGCCGGGGTATTGTGGACAAAGCGGCGGGACTTGTGGTGGTTCGGCAGGAATCTGTGGTAGCGGTTGCGATCCGGGATATTCATGTATTTGGATCGGAGCTGCCAATGAATGCAGATGCAGATCCACTGCAGCAGTAGATTACAATATTGGTGGATCTGTATATTTGGACACAAATAATGACGGTAGTTTTTCTGGTTCACGATTAGTTAACAGTTCGGGGGTGTTATGTGAAGGTTACAATAGAAATAGATTAGGTGCTTGCGATGCGAGTTGTAGTTGTAATCAAATGGCTAGCGATATGGGGTGCGACGGCCCAGGTGAGTACGCAGACAAGTGCGGGTCGTCATCGAGTTGTGGGCAAAGATGGACTTGTTATTGTCAAATCTATGAGGCTTGCAGTGATCCCGGTAGGGGTTGTACCACGATTGATGGAATTAGAGTAATTGCCCAAAACGGTTCTACGGTAATAGGTAATGTTGGTTATCCGGAAGATTGTAGTGGTAGGGGAGGGATTCCGTATTATAATCATCTTACCGCCAATCGGATGCATCTCCAGCTTCCTGCCGGTTACACCTTGGTTAATGCCCGCTGGAGTGCGCAGGGGGGGTCTGCACCAGATTGTAGCTTTGATGTAGCCACTCAGGAGGTTATTTGTAGGGAGTACTACAGAAGGTATAATGGCATTGATTATCTAATTGCTTTAGGTGGTGGTCCTTCCTGTACTTTGAGACCGGATAACAAGAGTTTGGTTCCAGGGGGGACACTTGACTTGGCCGTATCTGTAAGTAGTGTTGGTGGTAATGTTGATACTCTGACGGCAACTCTTGATTCCGACGCAGCATCCATTGCCAGCGTTTGTGTTACAAGTGGAGCGTCATGTCCTCCCGGAAGCGCATCGGCAACAGATAATACTATAAACCCACCCGACGCGAGTGTCTTAAAAATAACAGGTTATGCACCGGGCTCGGGAACTTATACAGTTGTAGGAGACATGGATGATGCGGGAAATACTGCCTGTACAGCTCAGGCAGGATTCGATCTTGAAGGAGAAGTTACTGTTTCAAACACTCAGGCTTGGTGGCAGGTTATTGGCGGAGATGTTGTTGCAGGAGGAGCACTTGGAAATATTCAGTCACTTTTACCCACTCTTACGACTCCGTGTACAACA